>QWBZ01000312.1_pt1 | contig 25647 bp, 18 predicted proteins | sample 1972441 | NCBI WGS metagenome assembly QWBZ01 (sample SAMN09866721, study PRJNA288562) | Human oral metagenome isolate term6_saliva, whole genome shotgun sequencing... | isolation source: mouth | host: Homo sapiens | place: USA: California
CATTGCCCTGCTGGCGGCCCACTTGAGCCTGCGCCCGCGCGACAACGCCTACACCTGGGGTTGGGCCCGTTCGGAGGTGATTGCCGCCGCCCTGCAAGCGGGCATGTTGCTGGCCATCTGCCTGATCGTGGCCTATGAGGCCGTTGAGCGACTGTGGGAAAACCAGTCTCTGCAGCCTCTGCCCATGCTGGTTATGGGTGTGGTTGGCCTGCTGGCTAACCTGGTCAGCCTGGCTATTTTGGCTGGTGGACGCGGCGCCAACCTCAACATGCGCGCCGCCTTCCTGGAGGTGGCCAACGATGCTCTGGGGTCGGTGGCGGTTATTGTGGCGGCTCTGGTGGCGTTAGCAACGGGTTGGGGTAGGGCCGACGCCGTCGCCTCCTTGCTCATTGCCGCACTGATGGCCCCGCGCGCCCTGCACCTGTTACAGCGTTCGACGGCGATCCTGATGGAAGCTACCCCTAGCGAGCTGAATTTGGATGAGCTACGCCAACACATGTGTTGTCTGCCCGGCGTCGTAAACGTGCATGACCTGCATGTTTCCAGCGTGTCCTCGGGACTGGTGGTGCTCACCGCGCATGTGCAGGTAGATGGGCAGGTCACCGCTGCTGAGCGCGACCTGATTGTGCATGACCTGTCTGAATGCGCCGCCCACCATTTCCCGGTGGAAATCGATCACGCTACCTTCCAGCTTGAAACCGCCCGCCACGCCGGCCACGAGCATCTAGAGCACTGACGCCGCCCAGCCTCCGCAGCGCGTGCTTTTATCTGCATCGACTGTCTTGAGCGCCAAGATCTGGTACTTCTCGTTAGGCCGCTCCACCGCGCCGCGCAGCACCTTCCAGGACAGGTTCACGGTTATGGCTTTGCCCGCTGGCAAGTCAGCGGTGAGCGCCAAAATAGAATCGTGCCCTTCTTGGCGCACAAATTTCAGTCCGGCGTCTTCCAAGTCAGCAGCTTTCACGGCACCATCGCTTCGATCAGCGTCTTTCTGGCCGCCATCCCTGCGCACAGGCCCCACTGCGGCCAGGGTGACGGACTGGGGTTGGGGGGCGGACTGGTCCGGGCTAACGCCCGTCCCGCGCGCAGGTGCCACCTCAGCCTTAAAATAGTATTCTTTAGAGATATTTTTATTGCTTAATGACTGCCCTAAATTGTTTAGGCGCTTGCTGCGTACAGTAAACTCAGTTCCCGCCTTCCAAGCGGAATTACCATCGTTAATAATGGTTAAAGCCTTGGGCATATTGGTGAATTTAGCTGAGCGCCCGCGTTCCTTGGGCACAACCACGCTCTCATCCGCGCTGATCAGCCGCAAACTCACTGAGGCCTCGCCGAATGTGCCCATAAGGGCGGCTGAGGGCGGGCATTTGGCGCATTGAGACACGATCCCTTCGGTTAGCAGTGCCTCCACGCTCGCCGTATTAGCCCCGCCCGCGCTTAGGGCCTCGCTACCGCCTGCGCTTAGGGCCTCGCTGTTGCCGGGCAGTGCGCCTTGATTTACAGCAATTTGATTTGCAGCAATTTGAGCTGTAGCAGTTGGGTTGACGACGCCGTCGGCAATTTTCGCGGCCGTCTCAAGCCCACCAGCCCCAAGTTCTCCGCCCACAAGAGCGCCATGGCCCAGTTGCCCATGCCCAAGTTCCCCATGCCCGTGCCTCTGCATCAGGCCCACCAGCACCCGGGTTGCGGATAAAAACTGGTCACTGTCTAGCTTCGCAGCTCCGGTTACTTTTCCTGCCACTTTTCCAGGGCCGCCGCCAACAGCCCCTGCTGCATCACCAACCGCGCCCGCAGCATCGGCAGCCAGGCCAGCTCCAGCCTCACCAAGCGCGCCAACCGTCGACCCTACGGCGTCACCCACAGCACCAACCGCGCCAGTTACGCCACCGCTCGCAGCCTCTACGCCGTCGCCCACAGCCCCTAGCGCATCGCTAACCGACCCAAAAGCCGCCCCCAGCGGAAGCGAGCTGGCCCCCTGCACCCCACTTACGCCGTCGCCGTGGCGAGAAATACGGTAAATACCCCCAATAGTGCCCTGCCACCACACGCCATGCTTATCAATAACCCCAACCATCTGGGAGGGGTCGCCGCCAGCCAGTAGGTTAGCCAGGCGCGGCAAACGCTGCCTATGCACCACGCGACCACTATCCATATCAATCGCGCAGGCATAAACCACCGGGCCGGTGAGCACCCCAGCCGGTCCACGCGGGCGTTCACAGGTGTAAATGAGGTTATCAGCGGTAGACAGGCGCGGCACTGCCGCCGAGTAAATCCCGTTATTACGCCATTTCAGGGTGATACCCGAGGCGTCGTCGTTAACATCCCAGCGTTCCATACCCGGCGCCACCTGGGCGCGGTAGGCGGGCTTAGTGTCGGGGTACTGCGCATAGGGGTAGCCGAAAGTGCAGGCCCCCACTATCGAGTTTTGCACGCCAATCATGGAGTTTTCCGTGCCCGAAGCGCCTGGGGTAAACAGCGGCCCCTCCCCCACTGCGCTGCCGTCGGCGCTGCGGTACACAATGAGTTTTTCTTGCCGATCCGCGTTATCCGAAAGCATCACATAGTCCGAGCCGTTAGGCCCAAAGAAAGTGGCGGTGGCCCCGGAGCCGTGCGAAAGCTGCCCCGGTTTTTGCTTAGTGCCCCGGTCATAGCTGTGGCTCCAGATGATGCGCGGCTTGGAGGTGGAGGCGTCGGCGCCCAGCATATAGATGGCGTAGCTGGTAATAATGCTTACCCCCTGCGGACATGCGGAAATGGAGTTGTCGATGCGCTCTGTGGGTGAGTATTGCTGCAGTTTGGTCAGGCGCACCACGTTGCGTTTAGGGTCAATTAGGCCGACGACGCCGCGCTCTGAAGCCACCCAGATGCGTCCGTGCCAGTCGGGTACGATCCCCACCACGTGATCCTTGGGTTCAAGTTTCATGGCGTCGGTTAGGTCAATGCGCCGCGACACCCACACTTTCATGCCGTCTTGACTGTGGGAAATCCAGGTGAGGGCGTTGGTGCCGTCAACCATCACCAGGTTAGAGTCAGCGTCCAGATAGGCATACACCCCACCCAGTAGCGCCCCGGTGGGGATTTCCATGGCTCCTAGCTGGGCGCCGCTGGCTGGTTCAATAATGGCTAGCTTGGGTTTGCGCACTTTGGCGTCAGAACCCAAAAACTGCGTCATTAGGGCCTGAATGTAGCCGTCTTGGCCAGCCAAAATAGTAGGGCAGGCAGCCCAGTGGTTAGTGAAGGTGACTTTCCAGGTTCCACCAACGCCCGGATCGCCTGGGCCAGCAAATGGGGTGGCGTCCGAAGATTGGGCGTCACCGTGCATGGTGGCCAGACTGTTAATCCCTAGATAGGGATTTTGTTGGGCGTTGTAGCTAACCGGCATGAGTCAAATCCTAAAACTGGCCCTGCCTGCCCCTAAAATCTGGGGTCTAAAGCGCGCTTTAGAGCACGCTGCTTAGAGCATGCCGCCTAGAGCACGCTGCTTAGAACACTCCGTTTAGAACACGCCGTCGCGGTTTTGCAGGTTAACCTGCGGTGAGCCCACCCTGCCGCGCCAGAACTGGATGTCGTCGCCGACGACGGTGCCCAGGTGCGGGGTGTTACCTTCCGAACCAGCGGTGAGGTAGTTACCGGTTTCGTGAGACCAGATCCACTCGCCCGGCTCCAGGTCCTTGAACACGCCGTTGAGGCCCTTAGCCCAACCGGTGTACTTCAGGACGGCGCCAGCCAGGGCCTCGGTGGAGCCATTAGCCAGCTTGGCAGTGTTCCAACGCTTTACGCGGGCCTGGTAAGCGGCCCAGTAGCAGGCACGGATGTCGTCTTCATTGGTCCAGCGCGGATCCTGGGCCTTAGCGAAAGCCACCACGTCATCCCACTGCGGGGGCACGAAGCCCAGCACGCGGGCGCCCAGAGCCACGTAAATACGCTTACCAATGGCGGTTAGACCACTACGCAGCTGGTAGTTGGCAGCCTCCGCAATAGCGTTGGGGGCCAGGTCGCGGTTGTAGTGCAGGGTGATGTCATAGTGGGTGCCGTGCGAGTCGGTAGCGCAGGTGAAGTCGTTTTCGCCGCTAATACCCGGGATGCGCTTACCGGTACCAACGTTATAGAAGGTTCCGTATGAGGTAGAGATGTTTAGATCCCGACGACGCGCGCAACTGTTGACGTAGTCTGCGGTGGCGCTAGCCGGCTGCCAGGGGTTCTTAACATGGACTTTAATAATGTTACCTACCGTGCTACCCGCCAGAGTGTTGTTCATAGCCGGTGAGGTAGCTACGTTCATAACCCCAAACTCGAAGTTCAGCGGGTACTTGCTGAACTGGAAAGTCTTAGATCCCTTGTTACGCAGCTTGAAGAAGGAGGGGTTGGCTAGCTCGCCGGCGATACTACCGGGGGCAGCCATCCAGCCCTCCAGGACGGCGCCAGCCATAGCGTTCTGTCCCGGGTACTTGGCGGGGTTAGCTTTGTGGGCAGCAAAAATCTTTTCAATGTCATCGGCAACTTCGCTGCTGATGCAGCTAGACATGCTGGCAGCCAATGCAGGCGCAGTTACAGTCACTGCAGGCACAGCCCAAGCTGCGCCTTTCATCAAGGTGCGGCGGGAAGTGCTCGCGCCGCTAAACGAGGAGGGGACAGACATATTCAGTTCTCCTGGGACCACTGGGAACGAGGGATGAAACAATCCCTCTCTGGGCATAGAGCGACAGCATGGGGGTGCTGCCCTAACTTCATTCTAGAGGTATAAAACCTTTACCCAGCACCTCTAGACACTGAGTTTCTCCTCATATGTGCTGTGCGGCTGCGCGTTTGGGCTAAGTTGCTGCGAATTGGACAGGTGCCACTGCAAGCTGCGCAATTAAAAGCAAGGTGGGCCGGCCCGAAAAGGGCCGGCCCACACTAGGCTGTAACTGGCTAGTTTTTAAGCCAGGAAGTGCTTGTATGCGGGTGAATCAGTAACTTCATGCCACTCATAGCCCAGATCTTGCACATGCTGGGCAAACAATTCATCGCCAGCCACGTTCTCAAATGCCACCAGTACACGCCCATAGTCAGTGCCGTAAGAGCGGTAATGGAACAAGGTGATATTCCAGCGCGTCCCCAACTGCACTAGGAAGTCGCGTAGCGCCCCCGGGGCCTCAGGGAATTCAAAAGCAAACACCGATTCACGCAGTTCACGCTGCGGGCGGCCCCCCACCATGTAGCGCACATGCTGCTTAGCTACTTCATCCTCGGTTAGGTCAACCACTTCATAACCGCCCCCGCGCAGCAGCTTAAGGATCTGCCCACGTTCGGCGTCGCCCCCGCTAAGCGCCAAACCCACAAAAATATGGGCCTTTTCCCCGGCCACGCGGTAGTTAAACTCAGTAACCGCCCGATCGCCAATCAGCTTGCAAAAACGCAGGTATTCACCCTGACGTTCAGGGATAGTTACCCCCAGCAGGGCTTCACGGCGTTCACCCAGCTCAGCTCGTTCAGAAATGTAACGCAGCGAGTGGAAGTTCAAGTTAGCACCCGACAAGATACAAGCCAGGCGGGCATCTTCGGGCAGCTCATGGCTGTCTGCATACGCCTTAAGGCCTGCCAAAGCCACCGCCCCAGCCGGTTCAGCTACCGCGCGCACATCCTCAAACAGATCCTTAACCGCAGCGCTAATCTCATCGGAGCTAACAATCACCAAATCGTCCAGGTAGCGGCTGCACAGGCGGAAAGTTTCATCCCCCACGCGCTTAACGGCCACGCCCTCGGCATAGGCACTAACGCGCTCCAAAGTGACCGGTTGACCAGCCTTAATAGCGGCGCCTAGACAGCTAGAATCCTCAGGCTCTACCGCAATCACCTTCACCTGCGGTATCAGCTGCTTAATCACCACCGCAATGCCGGCAGCTAAACCACCGCCTCCCACGGGCACAAACACGTGAGTCAGGGCCGCATCCTGCTGAATCAACTCCAGGCCAATAGTGCCCTGACCAGCAATCACCCAGCGGTCATCGAAAGGCGCAATATACTCAAGCCCCTCAGTTTCAGCCAGGTGACGGGCGTGCGCGGCGGCGTCGTCGAAAGTACGGCCATGCAAAATTACCTGGCCACCCAAGGCGCGCACCGCGTTTACCTTAATCACCGGGGTAATCACTGGCATCACAATAGAAGCCGTAATCCCCATAGTGCGTGCAGATAGCGCTACCCCCTGGGCGTGGTTACCGGCAGAGGCCGTGACCACCCCACGGGCGCGGGCAGCGGCGTCGAGCTGACGCATACGCGCATAGGCGCCACGGATCTTAAAGGAGTGCACCTGCTGGCGGTCTTCACGTTTAACCAGCACTGGGTGCCCTACCCGCGCACTAATGGCAGGCATCGGCTCCAGCGGCGTGTGCTCGGCTACCTCATACACTGGTGCACGTAGCACCGCCCGCAGGTAGTCGCCACCGTTCCACAAGCTCTGCTCGTCTTGGCCCATTTCCCCATCTCTCGACGTCGCCGCCACCGCAAGTAGCGGGGCGCTTGTTTGCGCCAAACAGCTAACTGTGGCGCATGAATAGCTACTGTTATAGCCCTAATTTGGCTCGGTCACGCACAGCGCCCAAGTCTGCGCTGGTGGCCAGCATGGCGTAGGCACGCAGGGCCGCCGACACGTGGCGAGCACGCTGGTGGTGCGGGGTCCAGGCGGCAGTGCCGCGAGCTTCCTCCTGGGCGCGACGCTGGGCGATTTCTGCCTCGCTTAGATCCACGCGAATAGAGCGGGCCGGAATATCAATCTCAATCACGTCGCCGCTGCGCACCAAACCAATCAGGCCGCCGGCAGCTGCCTCAGGCGAGACGTGCCCAATGCTCAGGCCGCTGGTACCGCCGGAGAAACGCCCGTCAGTTAGTAGCGCGCATTCCTTACCCAGGTGCATGGATTTGATGTAGGTGGTGGGGTACAGCATTTCCTGCATACCCGGGCCACCGCGCGGTCCCTCGTGGGAAATAATGACGACGTCGCCGCTTTTAACCTTGCCGCCCAGGATGCCTTCGACGGCGTCCTCCTGGCTTTCAAACACCACTGCCGGGCCGGTGAAGGTCAAGATGGAGGCGTCCACACCAGCGGTTTTAACGATGCAACCCTTTTCGGCGATATTGCCGAACAGTACCGCCAGGCCGCCGTCGCGAGAATAGGCGTGCTCTAGGTCGCGGATGCAGCCGCCAGCGCGGTCAGTGTCTAGCTCGCTGAAGCGGTTGGCTTGGGAGAACATTTGGGTGGTGCGCTCACCGCCGGGGGCAGCTAGGTATCGTTCACGTACCTGTTCGCTGGGGTGGCGCATAATGTCGTAGGTTTCCAGCTGCTGACCCAAGGTGGTGTCCAGCACGGTAGTGGTGTCAGTGTGTAGCAGCCCGGCTCGGTCTAGCTCCCCTAGGATGCCCATAATGCCACCGGCGCGGTGTACATCTTCCATGTGGTACAGGTTGGTGGAAGGAGCCACCTTGCACAGGTGTGGCACCTGGCGCGAGAGGCGGTCAATATCTGCCATGTGGAAGTCCACCTCGCCCTCCTGGGCGGCAGCTAGCAGGTGCAGCACGGTGTTGGTGGAGCCACCCATAGCAATGTCTAGGCTCATGGCGTTTTCAAAAGCAGCCTTGGTGGCAATGGCGCGTGGGGCCAGGTTGGCCTGGTCCTGCTCATAGTAGGCCTTGGTGATCTTCACGATCTGGCGACCGGCCTGCTCAAATAGGGCTTTACGGTCAGCGTGGGTGGCCAGCAGCGAGCCGTTGGTGGGGAGCGACAAGCCCAGCGCCTCGGTCAGGCAGTTCATGGAGTTAGCGGTGAACATACCCGAGCAGGAACCGCAGGTGGGGCAGGCAGCGCGTTCAATGGCGCTAATGGTTTCGTCCGAAACGGTAGGGTCGGCGGCATCCATCATGGCATCAATCAGATCCAGTTTGCGGATCTGGCCGTCAATGTAGCTTTTACCTGACTCCATAGGCCCACCAGAGACGAAAATGGTGGGAATATTTAGGCGCAGCGAAGCCATCAACATGCCGGGAGTGATCTTGTCACAGTTAGAGATACACACCAGGGCGTCAGCGCAGTGGGCGCGCACCATGTATTCCACACTGTCAGCGATCAATTCACGGCTGGGCAGCGAGTAGAGCATACCCTCATGGCCCATGGCGATACCGTCGTCAATAGCGATGGTGTTGAATTCCTTGGCGATACCGCCAGCTGCGCGATAATAGGCTTGCCGAAGTCAGAGTCTTTGACCCCGGTGGCACGCCAAAGCGCGCGAGCACCGGCCATATTGCGGCCCATAGTAGATGTGGCACTGCGGTAGATCATCTAATTCCTCGCTCCAGGCGTGTGGCGCACGCCTTTGCACGGTGCAGAGCAGCCCACACACTATCTAGGTCCTAGTTTCCCACGGCCAGGGCGTGAGTCAAAAACTATTAGTTGCGCTGGAGGCGATTTAGCGCACCACTTCTTGCAGCATGTCCAAGTCTTTACCGTTTTGGGAGACATACTCAGAAACCGTGTCAGAGTTGAAAGCCCGGCACACCGCCGTGAGCCTGTTACGGTCCAGGTTAACGATCGACTGGCCGTCATCGCTTGTGCCCGTACCGGTTACCGGCGCCTGGAAGAAGTGCACATCGGCTGGGCGAATTGAGCTAGCTGAGCGCCCCAGCGAAACCATCTCGCTGGTAGTTAAGCCCTCATCCACCGCTAGGTTCTTGGTAACCACATTCACGAAAGACACCAGCTTGCCCGGGTCAGTGAGCGTGTCGCGGTTTACTAGCGCCTTCAAAATTGCGCGCATCCAGGCCTGCTGACGCTGAATACGGTCAAAGTCGCCGCGCGCCACAGTGTAGCGTTCCTGCACGAAAATACGTGCCTGCTTACCATTTAAGTGTTGCGGCCCGGCCGGCAATACATTTGCTGAGTTTGCCGCATTTTGCTTACCTGTTAAGTCCAAAGGTTGAGACAGTGTCAAGTCAACCCCGCCTAACTCATCGGTAAGCGCCTCGAAGCTAGAAAAGTCAGCTAATACAAAGTGGTCAATACGAATTTGCGTCAGCTTTTCTACGGTTTGAATTAACAGCTTAGGTCCGCCCCATGAGAAAGCTGCGTTAATTTTTGCGTAAGAAGCATGTCCGACGACGTCGTTAGCGGGAATCTCCACCCACGAGTCACGCGGGATAGACATGACATTGGCGCTCTTACGGTCACCCGATAGCTGCACCAGCATGATGGCGTCGGTACGTTGCGCACCTACCTTCCAGTCTGAGGGGTTACCGGCGCTAATACGCGAGTCTGAACCCAGCAGCAAGAAGGTAACCGGCTTGCCTTTAGTGGTTTGGGCGGCCGCCGGACGAGTCGATTCCTCAGGGAAAACGTTGCTAATCGTTTCAGGCCTACCCAACGAGAAGAAAAGCCAAGCCAGGGCTCCACTCAAAATCAGCGCGAAAATAGCAAAAACGCCAATAAAGGCGGTGACCACCTTGTGGCGGCCAAACCAGCCTAGCAGGCCCTTGCGGCGACGTCGGGAAGAAGAGTGGTGCCGACTTGAAGAGTGATGACGCGAAGAGCCCGAGCGAGACGAACCCGAACGAGATGAGCCTGAACGTGAAGCAGAACCAGCCCCACTACCAGCGGCGCCACTACGGCTGGAACTAGAGCGGCGACGTCGGGAAGAAGAGTGGTGACGGCTAGAAGAATGATGCGAAGAATGGTGACCAGAGCCGTGCACAGCCTCGCTGACAGCCGTGTAATCTACCGGGTCAGAGTTATCAAACAGCGGCTTATCCGATTCTAACTTTGATTCAAAGGCATCCAACCCTGGATCCCTAGAATCAGAGTTAGCAACGTTTTTATCAGTCATTAATTCTCCGATTTGGGCACACGCTAAACGATATGGGGACACGATTTAGCGCAGATCGATACTAGCTTCGTTTCACGGTATCATTAGTGAAGTAGAAGTAACAATGAAACGTGGGAGCATCGGTTGCGAATTCACACTTTCGGCCTCGACTTTGAACTGGATCTAACCAGCCTAGACGCGGGCCTAGCTGCGCACCTAGCCGAGCTTTGGCGTCATAGCGAGGTGAAACCTGACACTGACCAGGAGCTATCTGACAACCCGATCCGTTTGCAGGTAGTACCAGAGAACGACACCACATCCCCGGTACCTGAAGGCTGGGACCGTTTCGCCATCCCCACTGAGCCGCGTCAGGCCAGCTACGCCTTCTCCCAAGCCATCACCCATATCGCTATCCAGGCCCAGGCCGGCAACCTACTCATGCTGCACGCAGCTGGGCTACAGGTGCCCGGAAGTAGGGATGTAATCGGTATCGCGGCGCCGTCGGGAACCGGTAAATCCACTTTTGCTAGCCGCCTAGCCGGACAGTTCAACTATGTAACCGATGAGTGTTTGGGTTTTGACCCCGAAACCCTAAAGGTTTACCCCTACCCCAAGCCCATTTCCCTGGTGGACCCCCAGGAGCCCACCATTAAGGGCGACCACGCCCCGGCTGAGCTGGGTATTACTCCCTCCACTGAGCTAACTTTTGCCGGTGAGCCGCTGCGCATGGCTGCGCTGCTAATCGCTGAGCGAGTCAGCCAAGGCAACAAGCTGGAGCCGCTGACGCTAGCAGAGGCATTAACCAAGTTCATTGCCCAAACTTCTTCCTTCTATCTACTGCCCAACCCGCTGCTGGCCCTGGCGCGTGCCCTAACCCTGGCCGGCGGGCCCTGGAAGCTTAGCTTTAGTGATCAGGCCGAGTGCGCTGAGCTATTCAAGCAGCTTCTGGAGCACCCGGCAGATCCGCCTAGCTACCAGCACATTCCTGGCAGCGGTGACGTGAACCTGAAGCTGACTAGCTCTTCCATGGGTACCTCCCTGGGTGACTCTGACCGTTTGGTGCGCGCCCCCTTCACTGACGCTATCTACTCTGAATGGCAAACGGTGGTGCTGGTGGGCACGGTTCCGGTACTTCTCGACGGCGCCGGTGCGGCTGCCTGGATGGCCTGCCCCATTCCGCACACTTTGGCGGAAATTCACGCCGACGTCGTCGCAGCCCTGGGCGAGCACCGCAAGTCTTGGAACCTAGTGGATGAAACCGTAGACACGCTGCTGGCAGCCGGTTTGCTACAGGTAGTGGAGTGACGCGCTTGAGCGAGGACTGGCTGATTGTAGGTTTAGGTAATCCCGAGGCCCGCTATCTGCGTAACCGGCACAATGTTGGGCAAATGGTGCTTGACGTGTTGGCTGGGCGCGCGGGTGGCTCGTTTGTGAACCACCGGCAGGTGGCGCGTATTGCCCAGGTGCGTATTGGGATGCTGCCAGGCGGCGCGCCGGGGCCGAAGGCAATTTTGGCTAAATCCAATTCCTACATGAACACTTCCGGCGGGCCGGTTAAAAACCTGATGCAGTATTTCAGCATCAGCCCTGATCACCTGCTGGTTATTCATGACGAGCTGGATATCCCCGAGCATGAGCTGCGGCTAAAGCTTGGTGGCGGGGAGAACGGCCATAATGGCTTGAAATCTATCTCGACGGCGCTGGGCACGCGCGACTATGCGCGGCTGCGGGTTGGTATTGGGCGCCCGGTTGGGCGTCAAAGCGTAACCGACTTCGTGCTAGCTGACTTCCCTAAGGCCTCGCTAACCCAATGGGCCACCACCTTAGAGCAGGCCGCTGATGCGGTTGAAGAAGTGGTGACTTTAGGGCTAGCCAAAGCCCAAATGCGCCTGCACACCGCCAACTAAAACCAGCCGCTGCGCCATAAGTGACCGGCGCCAGACTAGCTAGCATTGCCACGCCACAAGCGGGCTGCGGCTGTGAATGCGGGCGGCGCCAGCGTGCTGGCGCACCAAACCAAAACGCCACCAAAAGCAGTAGGGCCGCAACGCTTTCGCGTCGCGGCCCTACTTCAAGCAATCAGTGCTAGCAAACAGCTAGTTTCACTCAGCAGCTTCCTCAGCGGCGGCCTCGGCAGGAGCCTCTTCCTCAGGGGCTTCTTCCTCGTTGGCGGCGATGTTGACCACGGGCAGCTCGGCCTCGTTGTGGATCTCGACGTCGTCGGCAATCTTCAGGTCAGCCACGGTGATGATGGTGCCAGCCTCCAGGCCGGTAACGTCAACCTCGATGGACTCGGGGATGTCAACCACGGGCACGGACACGCTCAGGTGAGCCAGCTCGATGGTGTGCATGGTGGCCGGGGCAGCCTCGCCGACTACTACCACGGGAACCTCAACGCTAACCTTCTCAGAGCGGTTAACGATCATGAAGTCGATGTGCTGGAAGCCGGGGCGTAGCGGGTGACGCTGGATGTCCTTAACGATGGTCAGGATCTTCTCGCCCTCAACGTTTAGCTCTACTAGAGCGTTGGAGGTGCCACGCAGAGCCATGTAGGACTCGTGACCGTCAACCAGGACGTGCTTGGGGTCGGTGCCGTGGCCGTAAACAACGGCGGGAACCTGGCCGGCCACGCGGGCACGACGGGCGAAGCCCTTACCGAAGTCGGTACGTAGGGTTGCGGAAATCTTGGAAGCCTTAGCCATGATTTTCTCCAAATGCTTGGGGCTTGGGACGCCTCAACGCGTGCAGCACCAAAGCACTACCACGTCGATCACGGATGCATACGCACGGTTTGCGCATGTCCCTCGCCGGGTTTAACTCCCTTACCCTATCGGTTTGGCCGCTAAATCCCAAGCTTTTAGCGCGGTGAAGCCGCTTACTCAGTTAGCTACTAAAATTAACTAGTGAATTAACTAACCAAACCGGTTTCGTAGGCCACCACCACGGCCTGTACGCGGTCGCGTACCCCTAGCTTGGCTAGCACTGAACCCACATGGGTTTTCACGGTAGTTGCGGAAACCACCAGTTCAGCAGCAATTTCAGCATTGGACATGCCGCGCGCCACCAGGCGCAAAATCTCTGTTTCGCGCGGAGTTAGGGAGGCGATACGCGGATCTACCTGCCCACTAGTGGCAGTCCCACTAGGTAGCTGGCCCGCAAACATTTCCAGCATACGCCGGGTAATACGCGGCGAAACCACCGCCTCACCGCTGGCCACAGTGCGGATAGCTTCAATTAGCTCAGCTGGGCGCGTGTCTTTAAGCAAAAACCCGCTAGCCCCCGCCCGCAACCCACCAAAGGCGTATTCGTCCAGGTCAAAGGTGGTCAGGATAAGTACTTTGGTGTCTAGGGTGCGGGTAATTTCGGCGGTAGCCTCAATCCCGTTAACCCCCGGCATACGGATATCCATTAGTACGACGTCGGGGTTAAGCGCCTTAGCCTGAGTGATAGCCGCAGCGCCGTCGGCCGCCTCACCCACCACTTCAATATCAGCCTCAGCATCCAACACCATCCGAAAACCCATACGGATAAGTGCCTGGTCATCGGCTAAAAGCACGCGGATCATACCGGCAGCTGCCATTTGAGTTCCTCCAAGGTATCTTCCTGCCAACGCAAAATAGCGTACACCTGCCAGTTACCGTCAACTGGCCCAGCCTGCACTGATCCGGAGTAGACGGCGGCGCGTTCACGCATCCCAATCAGGCCCTTGCCAGAGCCGTGCATGGAGGGCGAGCCGGGGGCGGCGGCGTTAATTACCCACAGCTCGGCGCAGCCTACTCGCCGCGCTAGGCGCACGGTAATGCGTTTGGTGGTGGGCGCGTAGCGCAGCACATTGGTGAGGGCTTCTTGGGCGATACGGTAAATGGTCAGCTGTAAATTGGCGTCGTTTGGCAGCGGCTCCCCCAGGTGCTCGTAGCTGATAGGCATCCCGGCTTCTTTAAAGCGCTCCACCAGGGCGGCTAGGTCTTTGCTTTCCGGCGCGGGGGCCAGGGGCGCGCCCGCATCCTGGCTGGTTTCTTCCACTTCACGCTCACGCAGGTTGGTGATGGCGCTGCTGGGGTGGGCGGGTGCTACTGTGCCCGGGGCGGCAAATTCTGGCACCGGCAGTTCTTTTACTTGCAGTTTAGGGCCGACGACGACGCCTGCCGTATTTGCGGCCAGATCCGCGCTGCCTGCCGCCACCGCATTAGCCGGTGAGGAGACGCCCGAGCCACCTGCCGCGCCAGCGTTAATGCCGGCGGCGGGGGTGATCTCCCCACTCAGGCCGGAAACTGCCGGGTCTTCGCGCAGCACCCCCACTAGGCGGCGCGTGTCCGCGAGCGCGCTGCGGCTGGTCTCAGCCAGTAGGTTGAGTGCTTCTTTGGCCATTTTGGGGTCGCGGTCAATGGTGGAGGCGATACCGTCTGACATGGTGATCATGACGGCTAGAGAGTGGGCGACGACGTCGTGCATTTCGCGGGCAATGCGGCTGCGTTCATTGGCGGCGGCCAGCAGTGTGGCTTGCTGGCCGGCGAGGGCTTGGCGGGAGGCTTCACTGCGTAGCAACGCCACCTGGTAGCGGTAGGCCCAGGCACAGATGCACACCACTACCCCCAGTGCGGCGTGCACGATATAGGCCACCAAAAGCACGATCCGGGTGTGGGCGGAGGTTTCTAGCAGCAGTTCTACCGCGAACAGACTGCTTATAAATACCAGCCAGATGCTAATTGAGGCCGCTGGGCGGGCGCCAAGCTTTTCGAGGATGTTTAGCCAGGTTTTACGCATTGTCCACTTTTCCACGCTTACTCCTTTAAGCTTAACCGCAATTGAAATTACTAGCCCTGGCTTGGCTAAGGCGCCGCCCTTACCGGGCGGCGCCTTAGCCAGTTTTTAGGTACTTGCGTTAAGCAGCGCAAGTGCCGCATTAGATACCTAGTACTGAATTATCAGTGCTGTTTAGGCATCGCGCTTGCTGAAGACGAAGTAGGCGATAATCATCGGGATGATGGCCCAGGCGTAACCGCAAGCGATCACTAGGTCGTAGTCCAGCTTGGTGGTGACAAACAGGCCGTAGGGGTCAGCTGCGGCCGCACCGGAAGTACTGGGCATAATTTCCGCAGCGTAGGCGGCCCAGCTCCACTTGGTAGAGGCCAAGCCTAGCGGAATCTGAATTACAAACAGCAGCACTACTACCAGCGAGATAGAGCCGGCAGTGGAGCGCAGGATATAGCCAAAGCTCATAGCCATCAGGCCGATAATGGCGAAGGCCAGTGCGGTGCCCCAGAAGAAGCCAAGATATTCAGGGTTTGATAGAGAGCCAGCCTTATCGCCCAGGATCGGCAGGGAGAACAGGTAGGTTAGCGTCACCGTCACCAGGCCCAGCAGCGCTGAGAAGATAGTTACCGCTGCAGCTTTGGCCGCAAACAGGCGACCACGACGCGGCACTGCTGCTAGGGATGAGCGGATCTGGCCTGAAGAGTATTCACCGGTGATCAGCAGAGCACCTAGCACTGCTACCGCGATCTGTCCGAAGGAAGAGCCTACCGTCAGGTAGTTGGCAGCCTTGTCGGCGTAACCTTTCATACCTGAGTACTGGGCCATGAGCGCCACAGAAAAACCGATAGTAATTAGTGATGCAATTGCAGCGGTGATCCAGGTGGAGCGCAGCGAAGCTAATTTGCTCCACTCTGACCTAAAGACGCTAAAGAAAGTTTGCTTGGCTTGCACTCGACGGCGCGGGGCGCGCTGCTGGGCGGGTACTTGCCCATGTGGGGCCTGCCGCACCTGGCCCTGCTGGGCGGGAACCGGCGCGCCCTGTACGTGGGCCGCCTGGGCGGCTGCGGGAGCTTGTGCGTAAGCTGCCTGGGCGGGAACCGGCGCACCCTGCATGGGAGCTGCGGGCGCCGTCGTCGGCATTTGCTGGGCAGGAACACCCTGGGCGGGCACGCGGCCCTGGTTAGCGCTGTGGTTAGTTGCAGTCATGATTGTCTCTCTCCTTGCTTTCAGCGCTGCGGTGCGGGGTAAACGTTCTGGTTGGCAGCAGGCCCCTGCGGAGGCTGCTGCGGCAAGTGGGCGCCGGCACCGGCACGGTATTCGACGGCGTCGCCAGTAAGTTCCAGATAGGCGTCCTCAAGGGAGGCCTTAATGGTGGTCAGCTCGTGCAGCACAATGCCGTTAGCGGCAGCCAGCTCACCCACGTGGACGGCGTCGGTGGCGGTGGTTTCTAGCACTGAGGGCTCCACCGGGCTGACCTGCCAACCCTGCTGCTGCAGGAGCTGGGCCAAGGTTGAAGCCTGGGGTGAGGCTACGCGCACTCGGTCAGAAATAGTGTTTTCAATGACGCTGTCTACCGGGCCGGTGGTAATAATGCGGCCACGGCCAATAACGATCAGCTCATCTGCGGTCTGGCTCATCTCGCTCATCAGGTGCGAGGAGATAAACACGGTGCGCCCCTCGCTAGCCAGCTGGCGGCAGGTTTCACGAACCCAAATAACACCTTCAGGGTCCAGGCCGTTAACGGGCTCATCGAAGATCAAAATCTCAGGGTCACCCAGCAGCGCAGCGGCAATACCTAGGCGCTGGCCCATACCCAGGGAGAAACCCTTAACTCGCTTGTTGGCTACGGCGCTAAGACCAGTAAATTCCAGCACCTCATCTACGCGACGGGTAGGAATACCGTTTGAAAGTGCCAGCTGCTTGAGGTGGGCGCGGGCAGTGCGTGAACCGTGCAGGCCCTTGGCGTCCAGTAGGGCACCCACTTCAGTTAGCGGGGCGGCCAGATCACGGTAGGGGCGGCCATTTACGCGCACCGCGCCGGAGGTAGGCCGGTCAAGGCCCATAATCATGCGCATGGTGGTGGACTTACCTGCACCGTTAGGGCCCAGGAAGCCAGTCACCTTACCGGGGTGAACGTCGAAAGAAATATCGTTTACAGCCACTTTGTTGCCATAGCGCTTGGTTAAGTGTCGCGCCTGAATCATGGGCTTAACCTTTCTGGGTTTCGTTGTTACGACTTAAATTCTAGGAAACCACTGTCCCAGCTTTATCGGCCTAGGTGAGGAAACTTAGCCGGCAAAGTGGCCAGACTAAAGGTGTACGCCGTCTCCTACTTAGGGAGGAGAGAGCAAAGAAAAGCCCCCAAAACACCCGTAGTGAATAAGTCCCTAGCTGAGTTAATAGCTTAAATCTCCTCATTGTGGCAGGCTGGGAGCAGGAAAGAATGGAAGGAGATGGGGCTAATGTCCAACCCCGTATTCAGCTCCAACCCTGTATTCAAGCAGGGTGCGCAGCAAACCACCCCAGCCGGGTATCCGACCATGCCCGGCTACACCCCCGGCCACCCCAACCAGGGCGGCTATGGTGCCCCCTACGGCCAGAACGCTTATGGTCAAAATACTTACGACCAGAATGCTTACGGCCAGACCGGTTACGACCCCTACAGCCAGGCCCAGCTTGAGCAGCAGTACGCTGCCCCCGCCGCCTCCGCTGTAGAGACCGGGCGCATGACTTACGACGACGTCATTGTGCGTACCGCTGCCCTGCTGCTAACGGTAGTTATCACCGCTGCTTTCGGCTGGTACCTAGTGGCTAACGCCTACCACACCCAGAGCGCACAGGCCATGGGCACTGCCGTCATGGTCACCAGCACCGGTGCCGTTGGGGCGCTGATCTTCGGTCTTATCAACACCTTCAAGCGTGAGCCTTCACCGGTACTGATGTTCATCTACGCCCTAGCTGAAGGTCTAATGCTTGGTGGCTTCTCTGCCGCCGTCGAGCTAACCCGCTACAGCGGTATTGTGATGCAGGCTGTGCTGGGTACTTTGGCCACATTCGTAGTAATGCTGTGCCTGTACAAGTTCGCTAACTTCCGTCTGCAGGGCAAGTTCCTCAAGATCTTCATGATTGCCCTGATCGGTTACGGCGCTTTCGCTCTAGTTAACTTCCTGCTGCAGCTCACCGGCCTGGTGGGCGGCGAATTTGGCCTGTACTCCACGACCGTTGCGGGCATCCCGCTGGGCCTGATCATTGGCCCCGTTGCCGTGATCATGGCCGCCGTATCCCTGGTGCTTGACTTCCAGAACACTGAGTCGCTGGTAAACGCCGGCGCTCCTCGCCGCTACGCCTGGACCTGCGCCTTCGGCCTGGTAGTGACCCTGGTGTGGCTCTACATTGAGATTCTGCGTCTGCTGGCTATCTTCAGCAGCGACGACTAAGCCAAATAGTGCTACGCGCATTAAGCGCAGCAAATACACAGTGGGGGGCGTACCTAAAAGGTACGCCCCCCACTTGTTTTTATTAGCTTGCAGCTGCTGGGCACAGCCTACAGGCAGCTGGCAGCGCTCGCGGCTAAGAAAGTCCTTGGCCCGCGCTAGCGCAGCTAAGAAGCTTCTCAACGTCGCAGGCTTTCACGGGTGCTCGGCCTGCGCCAGCGCAGCTACCTATTTGACCTCTTCAATGCGGTTAGGTCCGGTGATGTCATAGGGACGGGCAAAAGGCCAAGCAGGTAGCTCATCCAAAGTGATTAGCTCACTGTCTGCCGACCAGTTTAGGTCCAGGGCCGGGTGCGGATTACCGTTTAGCAGATCCTGCCACAGCCCGGCGGCGTCCTGCGCCAGAGCAGTTTCAGTCTCATGCCACTGGCGCCCCAGGCGCCCCTCATGCTCAGCCAAACGCAACGCCAAAGAGCCCTGCGTTGATTTACGTTCAATCTGCTCTAGCGAACGCCACGGCAAGTGAATTAGGCGCATACCGGCGTCGGTTTCACCAGGGCGGTCCACAAAGTGGTTACCCATAGAAATATTCATGCCAGGTAACGTGGCCACAGCAGTTTTCGGCAGGCTAGCTGCCCGCTGATCAAGACGCCACACTCCGGCGGTTTCGGTGGGGATAGCGTTGTGTACAGCGGCGCGGAACTGCTTCTTGTCGCTCGCCCGCAGGTAGCTAGCTAGGGTGGCGCCCGGGGCGAACCACAGTTCATCGGCGTCAAAAGGAATTACCCACTTAGCCCCGTGATTGCGTGCCAACTTAGCCAAGGCCGTCATTTTTTCTGACTGATAGTAGGCCGCCAGGTTATCTTGCACCACCGTAACCGGGTATTCACTGGCCAGCTCAGCCAAAATCTGGGGGGTATCGTCGCTAGACATATTGTCAGCCACAATCACCCGGTCCACTTCCTGCTCCAGCAGGTGGGTGATAACGCGGCCAATAATGTCAGCCTCATCCTTAACCATGGTTACGGCCATAACCGCACCTGGAGTCACCGGGAAGTCAGGCACCTGGCGAGAACTTAAAATTTCGCGCCGTTTATTTACCTGCTGAGTAGAAAAGCTACGTTTAATTGCTCGGTTCGCATAGCCTGCCCACACACGCGACTTATAGACGAATCTGCCATAGTCCAACATAGCGCCAACCTCTCAAGGGCTATAAGTGGGATGGAAACCAATCTATACTATCAACGGTATAGTCACGTTTTTCCTCGTGACACTTTCCCACCCCAACCTTAGGACGCTAATGTCACTACGCCAAGATCTGGGTCAGGCCAGCTGGGTTTGCAAAGATTTTATTAAGCATCGCAGCCTACCCGCGCAGATGCGGGCCATGAAACATATGCAGCTACCCAACTTGCCGCGTCGTCGTCGTAAAGAAGGCGAAGTTTGGGGCGTAACGCTAGTTAAAAACGAGGCAGATATCCTGCCCCTGGTCATTGAGCACCTATTTGCGCAGGGCATCAGCCACATCATTGTTGGCGACAACATGTCCACCGATGACACCCCGGAAATTCTAGAAGAATTCGCCCTCAAAACCGGCCGTGTACACGTAGCCCGAGACCGCGAACCGGCACATATTCAGGCCGAAAAAATGACCTACATGTGCCATGCGGCTTGGCGGGCAGGGGCTGACTGGATTATTCCCTTCGACGGCGACGAGTTCTGGTTCGCCCCCGAAGGGGGGCTAGCAGACTATCTGCGCGCCCAAAGTGCAGACATGATTTACGCCGACTTTTTACACATGGTGCCCACCACGCCCGGCCCTAAGGACCTGATCAACGCCGAATTCATTGTGGACACCAAACCCTCCTTCCCCGGTAAGGTGGCTGTGCGTTCACACCGCTGGCTAAAGATGGGCCCTGGCAACCACTATGCCCTGCGGGTAGGCGCCACCAGTCATGGCCTAAAAATCGCCCACGCCCAATACCGCTCCCCCGAGCAGGTAGCCCGCAAGGTACGTCAAGGTAGCGCCGCCACCGCGCTAACCGGTGAGGACCTAAGCTGGTTCTCCCCACACTGGGAGGCTGGCTCCAAGCTATCCAACGCCGAAATCCTTGAGGTTTGGGAAAACATCAGCCACGGGCGCCCCGATGAGCGCATCCAGTTTGCTGCTAACGGCCCCATGCTTAAAGCCCATCCGCTGCGCTGGAAAACCTGGAACGAGTCAGGTGAACTAAACAGCTAATACACGTTTGTGCCCCAGAAACTTCTGGGGCACAAACTTTTTTATGGCTGCGGCCAGGTAAACAACTGGCCTTATTTTGCTCTGGTTTTAGGCTTGCTCTAGCGCCGCCAACTTAACCAGGTTACGGAAGCCTTCAGAGCGTTCCTGCAACTCAGTGAAGCTACCGATGCCATCAACCACACCATTAGCCAGGAACACGATCTGATCCGCATTACGGATAGTGGATAGACGGTGAGCCACAATAATCACGGTGATCTTGCCGCTTAGATTATCGATAGTTTCAGCGATTTCCGCTTCAGTCTCGTTATCTAGGGCGCTAGTGGCCTCATCCAAAATCAGCAGGTTAGGACGGCGATACAAGGCGCGGGCAATACCCACACGCTGCAACTGCCCACCCGATAGACGTCGGCCCTGTTCACCAAACTCAGACCAGATACCTTCAGGCTGGCTAGAAACAAACTCCCACAGGCGTGCGCCTTCCAAAGCCTCGCGCACCCGCTCGGGGTCAATGTCTTCGCGGCGCTGGTCAAAAGCAATATTCTCGGCGATAGTGCGGTCAGTAATAAACACGTTCTGGGGCACTACCCCAATATTGGACTGCCAGCCGTAAATATTTTCACGCATGTCGGAGCCATCAATCAGGATCTCACCGCTGGTGGGCACCTGCAGCCCCATCAGCAGATCCAACAAAGTAGATTTACCGGCACCCGAGGAGCCCACAAAAGCAGCTTTAGTGCCAAAGGGAATACGCAAGTCTACGCCCTTAAGCACCTCAGGGGCGTCGTCGTCATAGCGGAAACGCACGTCACGCACCTCTAGCTCTTTACGCAGAACCAGCGGGGTGACCTCCTCACGGCTAACAATTTCCATGCTCTTAATCTGTGAGCGGGCCGCCAGCTTAGAGGCAATAAATTCGCGCGTAGCCGGCTCAGCCTGACGGATAGTAGCCAAGGTGCCCAGCATACCGGCAGCAGTGGGTAGCACACGGAAAGCCGCCGCTAGCAATACCGCCATAGATGACAGCAGCGACTGGCTGTCACCCACAAAAGCAGTAAAAGCAAACACGATGGCTAGTGCCAGCATGAACACAATTTCAATTAGCTGCTTAGGTAGCGAAGCGATAAAACCCTTCTGAATGCTAATGTCGCGCAGCTTAGCTGAAGCCTCATCAATACGCTCTAGATAGAAGTCGTAGGCGTTACGCAGCTGGGTTTCTTTAATGGTGCCAAAAGCGTCAAAGCAAGCCCTGAACGAGCGCTCATTAGCGGCCACCTCTTCCGCGCCCAGGCGCTCATTTAGCGGGCGCACCTTACGTAGGAACAGCCAGCCAAACAGGCCAATAAACAGCGCCAAAATCGCGGTAGCCACCGGAGCGGCAATCAGCAATGCACCCACCACACTGACAACCGCAAAAATCTGGGTAGCCAGCGTGATAGTGCCAAATAGGTAACCGCTATAAGCCATGGTCACGTTCTGACCAGACTTATTTAGAATTACCGCCAACCCCAAATAGGCGTGCTTAGAGTAAGGCAGGCGCAGATAGTATTCGCTGATTTCAATAGCGCTCTTATAGCGCAGATTAGAGGAAACCTTAAGGCTCCACCACTGCACCAAAATGGAGAGCAGGTCCTTAACAATGAAGCCGATAATAACCGCGCCAGCTAAGGCAGCTACCAGCTCACCTTGGGTATTGACGCCCAGAAGCTCAGCGGCGTACCCGGCGGCTCCGCTGCGCCACTGCCCCGTCATGGCCTGCGCCAGCGGCGCTACCAGCAGAATCGAGGCGGTGTCCGCCAGTGACACTAGTACCGTTCCCAGCATCATCCACACCAGTGCCGGGCGTTCCGGCTTGTCCACTAGCACGCCCAGGTTGTAGCGAATAATGCCCAGCCTTTGTTTCATTCTTCCCCTTATGTGCTGCCGCCCACGCACGAATACGACGCTGCGCAGGACGCTCAACTCCACGGTATAACAGTTCAGCCGCCGCCTGGCAGATAACCCAAAGCACGATTACAGTCGCCAGATTAACCAGCTTTGAACCATGCGGCCAGGGCAGCGGTTTGAGGTTTAGGAGCACTAATTCGTGCACCAGATAAAAAGCAAAAGACGTAATACCCAGGTGCTCTAGCAGCTTCAGCCGCAGCACGCCGCGTACCCCATCCAAGTCAGCCTGCGCGCAGGCGTAAATCAGCCAGGCAAAGGCGGGCACCATCAAAATGCCGCTAACCGTAGTTAGCTGCCCGGTGCGCAGGCAAACCATCACCATCACAGCGGTGGTCACCCCCGCAAGGCACACGCTCCTAAAAGGCAAGCGCACGCCGTCGCGCAGAGCCAAAGCCAAAGCAATACCGATAATAAATTCACCGATACGCACAATCGGCAAGTGGTAGGCGTAAACGTTAAATCCATTGGCTGCCAGCACCAGACCGATACTCCAGGCCACACCCGCACCAGCGGCGGCAGCTAGGTAGCGCTGCAAGGGCTTAAGTACGTTTAGCACACTGATAAGTAGCGGTGCACACAGGTAGAAGAAAGCCTCACAAGACAGCGACCAGCTAACTGCATTTACCCCAAAAGCAATGTCATTAGGTGAGAACCAAGATTGCAGCAACAGCGCGTTGGGAGGCACCGCAGCCCAGGTTAATGGCAGCGGCGTAGCCGGCAATAGCAACGCAATCACCATCATCGCCAGGTGGGAGGGGTATACACGCGCTACACGCTTAATCCAAAATTGCTTGGCCTCCACACCGTTATAGATAGGGGTGGACCAGGTCAGCACAAAACCTGATAGCACAAAGAAAAATGCCACCCCCACATAGCCCACAGTGGACGTAGCTTTAAGCGGCATACCCGGATAAATGCGGCACAGGTGATACATGAATACACCTGATGCAGCAAAAAAACGCAGGCTGGTTAGCCTAGGTAAATTAACTATGCCGGTGTTGGGAGCCACAAAACATCCTCAAGAAAATGCAAAGCTTGTTGGGGAAACGAGCGCTATAAAAACGGGAACGCACCTATTCTACTTCAGGCGTAGAAACATACGTTGAGGCATTGGTTACCCTTAAACTTAAACCATGATTGCAACACCACTTCCTACCGTTTCCGGTAGCAAAGGCACCAAGCCCACCCTCACCTTCCCCGACGCTGAGGCCCCCGCTGACCTAGAGATTCAGGTTCTCGACGCCGGCGACGGCCAGATCGTTGAGCCCGGCGACACCATTGTGTGCAACTACCTGGGTCAGATCTGGGATGGACAGGTATTCGACAACTCCTTTGACCGTGGCCAGCCGCTGAGCTTCCAGATTGGCGTGGGCATGGTTATCCGTGGCTGGGATGAGGGTCTGGTAGGCCAGCGCGTAGGTTCGCGCGTACTACTGTCCATCCCCTCTGAGCTGGGTTACGGCTCCCGTGGCGTGCCTCAGGCCGGCATTAAGGGCGGCGACACCCTAGTGTTCGTAACCGAAATCCTGGCAGTTCTCTAAGCTTTAGCACTGAGCTTTACTGGGCTTTAGAAGGCTAAACAACAAGGCCCCGGCATTAAGCCGGGGCCTTGTTGTTTAGCTATCAGCCATTGCGACGCTCACGCAGCGAGCGGCGCGTGGGCACGCTAGCCTGCGGAGCTCCGAAGGCGGCAGAGGTCTGCACGGCAGTTTCCTCACCCACCGGCTGGCTGATGGAGGCAGTAGGCGGAGGCAGCGGCATACCGGTACCTACCGGGCTGGCAACAGCCTCAGTGGTGGCGGTATCGTCACCTGAATCCTGTACGGAAGGTACGCTTACCGGCTCGGGGTTAACCACGGTGCTTATGCGCGGGCTAACCGGGGCTGAAGTACGCGAGCTAACTGGCGACGAGGTAATGGCGGCGGCAGGTAGCTGAGCGGGCACCTGGGCCGGGGCCTCGGTGCGGGCAGCGCGGCGGGCGGCGCGACGGCTCTGCTTGTCCTTAGGCAGAGGGTGGACCTCTTCCTCCTGGATGGAGACGATCTGGTTTTCGCGCTTGCGCTTGCGGTGACCGGGCAGCGGGATGAAGCCAAGCAGCTTACGCTTCTCGTCTTCCTCGTAGTAGTAGTAGTTCTGGCCGTAGCCGCCGTAACCGTAACCGTAGTAAACGCTACCGAGGTTACGACGTGAAGCACGGTTGAGCACAACACCCAGCAGACGGCCGTCAACCTGCTTGAAGATCTTGCCACACAGGCGGGCCTGCTCCTTGTAGGTGCCACCCACCTCCATGACCAAGATGGCGCCGTCGGCCAGAGCCGCAAGCAGACCGGCGTCAGTAACCGGCAGTAGCGGCGGGGCGTCCATGATCACCATGGCGTCGTCCTTGAGGTAGTCCATCAAGGCCTTCATACGCTGGGAGCCCAAAAGCTCTGAGGGGTTGGGAGGGATACGTCCGGCGGGCACAACACGCAGGTTGGGCTGACCCTCAATCTTCTGGGCGACGTCGGACAGCTGCATGTCACCAGCCAGGATCTGGGTTAGACCCACAGAACCGTCTAGGCCGAAGATCTTGTGCACCACGGGCTTACGCAAGTCGGTGTCGATTAGCACGGTGCGCTGACCGGAAGAAGCCAGCATCTGTGCCAACACGGCAGACATGGTGGACTTACCTTCACCAGGGTTAGCACTGGTCATAACGATTGCGCGCGGCGGGTTGTCAACATCCACGAAGCGCAGGTTGGTACGTAGGTGACGCAGGGCCTCAGCGGCCTGACCCAGACCGTCTACGTTCTGACGGCCCTTGGCGTTCAGTTCAGTGGACTTAGGTACAACCGCCAGTACAGAAGAACCCAGCAGCTCCTCAACATCGGAGTTGTGGCGTACACGGTTGTCCATCAGGCGGCGCATGAACACCACCAGGTAGCCAATCACCAGACCAGCCAGGGCACCCATGCCGCTGAGCTTGTAGAAGTCAGGGGAGCTAGGGGCGCTGGGGGCAACTGCCTGCAGGGTCTGGGTTACGCGGGTTTCGCGGTAGCTGTTGTCCGTAGTGGTTACGTTGGTGGTGCCATCCACGCTCTGGGTGGTGGTGGTTACCTGGGTACCATCAGGGTTAGTGGTGGTCTTGGTGGTGGGCTGCACGGTAGGCGCGTTAAGGGTGGTAATCGCGTTAGCCTCATCAGACACGGCCTTGATGCCGGCATTAGCGATGTCACGAGCGCGCTCCGGGGTGGAGGCGGTAGCGGTCAGAGTGAACAGACCAGGAACGGCGTCAGCACTACCACTAAGAGTGCCCTCCATGTTGGAGGTCTTGAGGGTCTTAGCCACGCGGTTAGCCACGTTCTGCGAACCAGCTAGGACTGCATACACGCTAGCTTTCTGACCAGAAATAGAGTTCTGGCTAAAAGCATCGGTACCGGGAACTACCACCATCGCCTGGGAAGTA
>QWBZ01000155.1_pt1 | contig 25093 bp, 40 predicted proteins | sample 1972441 | NCBI WGS metagenome assembly QWBZ01 (sample SAMN09866721, study PRJNA288562) | Human oral metagenome isolate term6_saliva, whole genome shotgun sequencing... | isolation source: mouth | host: Homo sapiens | place: USA: California
TCTAGAAGGAGTAGGAAAGATTTTCGAATCTATTGGTACGGGTATTAAGACTGCTCTAGACGGAGTTGCTGATGTAATCAAAGCGGTTGGTGATGCTGCTAGATCTTTCGGTGAAGGATTCAAACTATTCGGTGAAGGTGTTAAACTTGTCGGAGAACACGGAGCTAATGCGGCTGCAGGTCTTGGTTCATTATCTGTTGAAGTAGCTAAATTAGGAGCCGCTGCTTATGCTGGTAACCTACAAGGATTTACTACAGATATTGAAAATCTTGCTACGGCATGTACCAATTTGGGAGCTGCTGCAGGATCTATAAATGCCGTTTCATCTGCATTTATGACAATATCTCTAACGGTTGGAATATTGTCAGGAAGTGTGCCTACATTAAGCACATCATTCGAGACATTATCTACCACAATGTCTACGATTTCCACAACAGTAGATACGGTATCTACGTCATTCAACAATTTGACAACTCCAATCACTACATTGTCAAGTACTATGGTGACTGTTATCACATCATTCCAATTGATTACGGTTCAATTCCAACTACTACAGATCTCCGTGGATCAGCTTAGTGCTAGTTTCACCGGAATTCAAAATGGCGTCAATTTCCTAATGGCTGGGTTCACAACTTTGATTCCATCTATTGAGACATTTAATCAGTCTATCCTAGATAGCCAAACTATCCTAACAGATTTCTTCACTGCATTAACTAATTCATCCACAGGCTTTGATCAGTTAACTCTGGCAACGACTAATGGTATGATCCAAATGCAGACTGCTGTAAGTATGGGTATGACTTTGATTATTTCTACTATGGATCAAAGTATGATGTTATTAGCATTGAGTGTTACTACAGGATTTCTACAAGTTAGCGATGCTGTAACCCAATCTATGGTTGTGGTCCAATCATCAGTTCAAACTGGAATGATTAGTGTTGTGGCTTCTATTTCTGCATCTATGTCATCGGTAGCGACACAGACATCTGCAGCGTTTACGTCAATTGCCTCATCTATTCAAGTTAGCATAAATTCTGTTTCATCAAATATGGCTCAAGGATTTGCTAGAGTATCTCAAACAGTATCCGTTAGTGTGACTATGATCAATTCATCATTCACATTAATGAGTTCAACTACTCAGTCTATCGTGTCAAGCATGATGTCTAATTTGTCTAGTCAATTTGCATCAGGTATGAGTTCGTCTAGATCTCAAGTATCTTCTGGAATGAGTTCTATTGTAAGTACTATAAGTTCATACAGTGGATCTGCTCAAAGTGCTGGTTATAATGTAGGTTACTATATTTCTGCCGGTATCGCTTCTGGTATGTATTCGAACATGTGGTCTATTGAGTCTGCTGCTAATAGAATCATTGCAAAAGCTAGAGAAGCTGCTAGAGCTGCTGCGGATATTCATTCACCATCACGGATGTTTGCAAAAGAGGTCGGTAAGTTTATCCCTCAAGGGGTTGCCATGGGTATTGACAATGAAATGCCGTCAACAATCAAACAAATGAGTAATTCATTTAAATCTGGATTTGAGAAAGTAACAGATAATGTTGTTGATCATAGCAAAATACTTTACGACTCTGTTTCATCTGCTGCGAATACTATTGGTGACATGCTTGATATTGCTGTAGATGATATGGAATATTCTCCTAAGATCACTCCCGTTATCGATACAAGTAAGATTGATAAGTTTACTCCTGATGGTTACGATGTTAATATGGGTCAATTGGGACGCAGTCTTCCTAAACCATATTACTCAGGAGCGCCACAAACAAATCAAAACACAACCATTAACAACGACAATTCTACTAGAGAATATAGTGTTAATGTCAAAGTTGATAACAATGGTAAACCAGTTGATCCAAATGAGTTGGCTAAGGAAATTCAACAGAAAATCAAAGATATGGACGATCAAAATCGTCGAGGAAAAGGCGAGGAGGTATACTTTTAACATATGAAAGCAGGATGTTTTACTTTAAATAATGTAAATTCGGAAACTATTCGTGTGTTTATTGAAGATCGTCCTAACATCCCCTCACCTAAAAGACGGGTGTCATTTTTGGCACCCTTATCTTTTGAGGGAGAACTAGTTTATGATGACGATGGATATGAACCAACAGAATTTGAATTAAAATGTTTTTATGATGGTAGTCGTCATGGTGATAATTTCGATGAATTGTCAAATGCACGAAATAAGATATTCAACTTCTTTAATCAAGGTAAGGGCGATTGGTTATCCTTTATCCCATATTTTGACGAAGGGCATGAGTATCATATCATCGCATTAGATATTGTTTACGAAAACAAATATTATTACGACGGATGTATTAGTTTTACTGTAAAGATTAAATGTCAACCATATAAATACTTGACGTCTAATCGTGTGCTACAGGTTACTAATGGTCAAACCCTTAATAATCCTACATTTTATACTGCTAAACCAACAGTATTTTTCAGTGGAGTTAAAGGTGATATTGACATAACTTTTGGTACAACTAGAATTGGATTACGATCTCTAAACAACGAGACTGTTTATATCGATTCTCAAACATATTCCACATTCACAAAATCTGGAAACACCATTCGTAATCTAAACGAACGTACTATTGGTAAAGAATTTTTCGAACTTCAGCCAGGAAACAACGCAGCTAATCGTTTAACCATAACAACTCCACCTAATAATACGGCGTTTACCAGACCTATTTCAATAAATCCTAATTGGAGGGTGCTTGTATGAGACCTATTCTATATGACCAAAATGAAAGAAATTTTGTTTCAAATGGTCTAGGAATTCTTTATGATGCGGTTGAATGTATCGTAAAAGAACAAAGAAATGGTTTATTCGAGTTAGAAATGAAATATCCAATTCAGGGTGATTATGCAAGCGACCTTGAAAAGAACAGATATATTCGTGCCAAGCCAAATGACGAAGATGATACTCATATATTCCGTATATATGAGACCAAAGTAAGTGTTGACAACAACACTATTGAAGTCAAGGCAGTATCGAAGATATCCGACGATCTTTCAGCCACTCTTATACGACCATTTACAGTTGGTACCCTATCCTTAAATGAGATATGGCCAACTATTGTCCAAAATGCTATTGACCCTATAAATATTAGATTCAATTCCGACCTTGGATCTAGATCATCATTTAATAATGATAAACTTATAAATGCTTTAAATCTTATCATGGGATCTGATGATTCTCTTGTGAGTACTTTTGGCGGAGAAGTTAAAAGAACTGATAAAGAATTGTTTATTTATAGAGGCCGTGGTCGAGAACATATCACCACAATTCGTCCTAGAAAGAATATGAAAAATATTCAACTTAAGACGAGTATGCATGGTAAATTCACTCGTATTTTACCTTATGCTAGGTATACTCCCGAAGGGGAGAACCAAAAAGAACAGACAATCTATGGCGATATTATAAAGTCAGACCACTATGACGATTATGATATCAAACGCATTGTCCCTATCGATATCAGTAATAAGTTTAATGACTATAAACAAAAGATGAAATCCGATAGGAAAACAAGATTAGCTGCTGAGCGAGAAAATAACAGATCTGCAGACTCATCTAAAAGAGCTCAAGAACAGTCTCAAAGAGAACGTCTTGAACAACAGCGTGAAGAAGAACGTGAACGTACTTATTATGCTAATAAGCAAAAACGTGCGTCTGCTCATGCTAACAGAGGGTCTAAGAAATCTGCTGCTCAACGAGAAGCAGAATGGCAACAAAGAGAAACTCAACGTGATGCTAACTTCCAAGCTCAGAAGCAGAAACGACAACAAAGTAAACAGAAACGACAACAAAGTAAAGCTGCTCGAGAAGCAGAAAAACAAGCACGTTTAGCTCGTCAACAACAAATCAAAGAAGACACTAAAATTGTTATTACTTCCCGTATGGTTACCGAGGAAGCTTCTACATATTTTGATGAAAATCCTACTGTTGATGTTCCAGATATCAAGATGGAAGTTTCAATGATTCCTATTCAGGACACAACATCTTGGGAGAAAAGCATCTTAAGATCTCTTGAAGCGGTTCGATTGTGTGATACCGTGGATGTATATTTGTCAAAAATTGATGTTGATGTGACGGTTCAAATCGTCGAAATTGAATATGATGTTCTTAAGGAACGTACTGTTAAGATCGTCGCTAGTTCGGATGGAAATACAGCTAGTACTTTAGCCGATTCTCAAAGAGCCGAGTGGAAAGATCTTACAAAGAAAACTGTCAATGAAGCAATGGGTGACTTCGAAGGTTCTATTAACACTATCCTTACTAGCGCAAACGGTAAGAATAGAAACTTCTATGGACCGGACGAACCTCCTGTTGATGACTTGAAAGAAAATGACTTGTGGTTTAGAGACGTTGGTGCTGGTGAAACTGACTTATACCGATATGACGGAACTCAATGGAATTTGGTGATGCCGCATGACTTTGGGGAGGTACTGGAGGATAAAATTGACTCCGCCATGTCCGAAATTCATGAATCACTGGACATGTTTGAGACAGACATAGAAGTTGTACGAGGAGACATCAACGCCACACATCAATACGTCACAGACAGTGTCGCTGAGATTGGTAAGACTACTTCGCAAGAGATTACCGTTGCCAAATCAAAAATAGAGCAACTTTCAAACACTTTTGCTAACGACAAACGTCAACTTAACAATGATATCAGTGGTCTTAGATCTCAAATTACTGCTTCTGGTACCCAAACACTCAATGAGACTAAAAAGTTAATCACTGCTTTGGATAATGGGGTTAGTGAGAAGTTCAGTAAACTTAAGGTTGGCGCTACAAACATCCTGAGAAACACTCAGACAATGTCCGCGCCATATTATAGGGGTATTGAATTTACTTCGACTCCACCATTTAAGGTGTATGACTACGAGTTGAAACATCGAGCATTTCATAATAACTACCAAGTTATTTATGGAGATAGTGCAGAAGATTTGAAGACTGTACTGAAGCCAAACACTGATTATGTGTTCTCGTTTTATACTAAGACCAATGAAAGAACTAAGAAGATTGATATAAGTTTCCCTGCAGGTATTAATATTACTGAAAGAGATTCTGGTTATTCTTCTGGATGGACTTCAGATACTGATTTAATCAGACATTGGGTTAAGTTTAGAACCAATAACACAGCAATCAAATTCAGAGTTGCCTTTAGTTCGTTGGTAAATGACGCTATTCATGTTTATATTGCTGGCATTCAACTTGAAGAAGCTACTATTGTGTCTGATTACCATCCGAATGAGTTGGATTTTCAAGCGTCGTTCGCGGAGTATAAGAGGACTAGTGGTCAAAGTTTAACTACTATACAAAATACGATTAGTGGATTGAATAACGGTCTAAACCAGACTAATTCAAAACTTAATCAAACGGATAATAAATTAACTGCTCAAGTTGCGGATTTGGTACAAACAAAAACCAAATTGGATCAAACTGCATCTAAATTGGAATTACAAGTTTCTGAGTTGACCAAGACCAATGAACGATATGCTAAACAGCAATCGGAATTAAATCTTCTACCTGGTAAAATTGACTTGGCAGTAACTTCTGCTAAAGACGAGGTTAAGAGGTATTCTGACGGTAAGTTAATTGAAGGTAAACAATATACGGATAGTAGAATTACTATCAACAATGATAGTATAACTCAACGTATAACGTCTACTTTAAATGCCACTGTCAATAATGTTGTTACAACTGCTGTCACTCAAACCAAAAACTCATTAACTCAGGCCATAACTCAATCCGCCACAGATACTCTTACTCGTGCTCGAACCGACGCACAAACACTCATTACCACGGAGATAACCGGCGTTAAGAAAACTATTAGTAGTGTCCAAAATGAAATTCCTAAGAAATATGGTAGTCGTAATTACTTAAGTGGAACTATTAAACCACGGGAATCCTACAATTATACTCTTAATTCTAATAATTATCATATAATTTGGGGATATCCTTTGATGTATGGATCCACACCTAAAGAATTAGGCATACCACAAGGCGCCAGATTGATAATTCAGTACGAAGTTCAATTTAAGTCCAATGTGACTAACGCATCAGTAATTCCCGAGTTATATAATGAGACAGAATATCTAGGTGGTGCTAATGGAATTGTTCCAGGTTATTCTACTATACAAAATAAAGATATAAATGGTACGACTAAAGTATTCAAAATTGGTTATATGACATTATCTGACAATGCTTGGAATAGAGCCAATCAAATTCGTTTCCGGGTAGATATGTCTAATAATGTGCCATTTACAATATCTAAATGCACGTTATATTACAGTGATATGGTTAGCGATTGGTCGCCGTCGGCTGAGGATTTGATGGATAACACTACAGGGGTAAACCTAATACGAAATGGGGATTTCTTGTATAATATCCAACCAAACGAAAACATCAGCATGCTGTTCTGGGATGTTATAAAATATCCGGGCTGGAATCATGATAATGGTACTCATGGTCTTACGAATTTCGGTAAAAAAGGTATATTCCATTATTTTGGAAATGCTGGAAATAATTATGCATATATACAACAAGTTATTAATGAGAATTTCTATGAGGGACAACCCGTAACTTTATCTGTAGATGTGTCCACTGATCAAATTAATAACTCTGGTATAATTATGCGTATGGAAATGGTAGGAACTTGGAACGATAATGGTACCGATAAAAATGAATGGCTTGTTAAAGATTTTTATCCATCAGATATTCAATTCATGGGTATGAAACCTACTCAAAGGGTATTTCATAGAATTGGTGCGGTCCTTATTCCTCGTCATGACTATAAAATGGTTAAAGTCAGAATAACTACTACTCCAAATACTCTTGTTAATTTCTATATCCGAAGAATTCAACTTGAACGTGGTAATTCTATAAATGATTTTAAAGATAATCCTCAAGATTTGGATATGACTCAAACTGTTAAATTCCAAAAAGTAGAGGAGTCTGTTGATTTCTTCAAAAGGACTTTGGGAGAAACTCAAAATGGTATAGCCAATAGAGTTTCACAAATGATTATGTCTAGTACTGAGATACAGTCTTTGATCACTAGTGGATCTTCAGCATCTAATAACCTTATATTAGGTACAGAGGATTTGGTTGGGGTTACTAATAGTGGACCGCAAAATAATTCCGTCGAGTTTAGCCCATCAGGAGGTGCATATGGTAAAAGATCTTTCTTTATTAAAGTTAATAAAGGGACACCGATAAATAGATGGAATCGATTAATGTTCCCTCTATCAATTAAGTCGCTTAACCAAGGCGATGTTCTGACATTCACATGTAAAGTTAGAATGCATAAATATTATCATACACCAAATGAATCAGCTGCTCTTATCGAAATAAAATATGCCAATAATATTTCAGCAGAGAATTTATTTTTCATAGGAAGAGACTACAATATTAATTCGCCTGTTAATAACCCATATAATGGGTGGATAGATGTCAAAAAGACTATCACAATTAGTAAAGATATGACATTTAATGATGGCGAATATATCAATCCATTCCGTGTCATCATGGATGGAAGCGGGTTACTAGAAATCAAAGAGATGATGCTTGTTAAAGGCGATAAAATCTCATCTTATCAACCATCTGGTAGTGTATCCTCCACAATGGTCCAACAGCTTGCGAATTCTTATTCTGTTAAAATTCTAAAAAATGAGAGAGACCTTGTCACTCAAATTTCGGCCAACCCAAATGGTGTAAGAATTGCTGGTAAAAATATCGAGATAACCGGTCAAACAAGTATCTCTAATGGTGTTATTGGGGAAGCGCATATACGAGATGGATCCATCAAAAATGCACACATAGCAGATGCTACTATTGCTTCTGCTAAAATCGTTAGTGTGGATGTAAGAAAAATAACAGGTCTTGAGGCTGAATTCAGAAACTTAGTCGCCCGAACTGGTGTATTTGAATCTGTGTTTACTAATGGTCTAACTATTGCTAATAGAACCAGGATGACTATTAATAACGATAGATTATCTATAAACCACCTTGGTGGCCAAACGGATAATATCACAATTCAATCAAATGGACGATATGCAGGACCAACACGATTTTGGGGTAGAGCAACGTCTAGTTCCGATTATGTTCCCGTTATGACTAATGCGTATAAGAATACGCCATTAGTATCACATCGAAATGGAGTTGTAATATACGGTGTTCGTGGACTTTTCTTATTAACATTTGCTAATAGCACAAATGAGTACGGTTCTCACTCTTGGTTATATGTTAACGATGGATCTGATTCAGATGCGATATATTACGCTCCATTAGCAAAATCTGAAACTCAAACCAACTGGAATAACGGATTTACATAGAAAGGTTTTATATGGAAGAAAACGAAAAACTGAATAAGATTATTGTTAAGCTATCATTAGAAGTAGCTTCTAAAACTCTTGAAAACTCTGAGTTGCTTGTAGAAAAAGAAACTCTCGAAGAAAAAGTTTCTCAATTGCAAAGTGAACTAAACGTTTACAAAGCAGCAGAACAAATTAAAATTAATGAATTAACCCCTAATGACAATAAAGGAGAATAAATATGTCACAATTTAAACTACGCACCCACTACCCAATTTACAACGAACAAGGCGAACCTGTGAAAACACTATTCGAGTTGTATACTGATACTCCTAGTAATATGATTCAAGTGTATCTTCCTGGATTGCATCGAATCACTGATCCATCACAGGAAAAAGAATACATTGAAAAATGTATGAAAGCATTCCACGCCGAATACTTTGCTGAAATCGAATTCAAGGAAACAACCAAACAAGTTGGTGTTATCAACAGTACTATTGCCAATATTAACGTCGCAGATAAACGCCGCGACGACTTTATCGATGCCATGGTAATGCATACAATTATGTCCGGATCAATTGTTTACGGCGTTGTTTATAAGAAGCTTGCAGGTCTTCTACCAAAAGCAGAAGTAGGAAAAACATATCAAGCAAATGAAATTGTTGTTATCGAAGATCCAACTCACGTTGAAACTCAAGGCGAAGGTAAACTTGTATTCGTGCAATTCAACAAAGAATTCACATACAACGGTGAACCGGTCGCTGACTTTGTTACTCGAGGACGTCTTGAAATGAATGGTGTAGGTGCTGCTTACCCACTATCTTCAGGAATGCCTCAATAGAAAGGAACATTATGACAGTAGATATATCGAAGATCATCGCATGGTACGATGTGCGTAAAGGTGCGAATCTCAAATTAACCGATGAAGAAGCATTCAAAATGGCTGCAAAATACGGTGGACTTACTGAACCAGAAAATGAGTTTCAGATTGCTGAGGACGTAGTTGCTTGGTTGGAAGATAATAATTTCCGCGAAGTGACTGACGAACGTAAATTCGGTGATGTCTTGATTGTAAATGATGGAATGTTTATCGGAATTGTTGGGAATACTGAAGGTGAAATCTTCTTCTCAAACGAATTACAAATCGTCCGTCATATGGAATCTGATGTATTCGAAGAAGGCGCACATGTTATTGTGTGTCGATATAATGGCGATGTTACCCTACCTAATCCTGCTGTAAAAGATATTGCTCGAATTAAGTTCGAGGAAGAGTCTCTTGAAGCGTAGGGATTTTTGTGTTTACTTTGCGGGGTTTGTGATGATTATCATAGACCTCGCTTTATTTATTGGGATACTTCTTATTTTAAAAGAGTTATTGTCTTTGAGGGTAGAGTACTATAACACTTTGAAAGTATTAAGTGAACTCAATAAACATATTAACTATCCAGGAGGGTGATATGAATTATATTTCTGTGGTTTCCTCGGAAGATGTTATAGAGCATTTTGGAATAAAGGGAATGCGATGGGGTATTAGAAGTCGTCATAGCAATCTAAAACAACTATATTCTAAAATGAAAGATAGTAGTGGTCCAGACCGCGTTAGCGTAACTTACAACGAATGGGGAAGACCTATATATTCCGGAGAATACGATATGGGTCATCATCATAGATATCGAAGAGATCGTCATAACTATAAATCTAATATATATAGAGAATTGTTGAAAGAGAAACAACAACGAGCAAAACAAAAAGGTAAAACTTTAAATGCGTCCACTGTTAAACGATTGAATAAGAAAATTCAGAAACACGATTCTTTATATAAAGATTACGCAAAGACCGCAAGTTATTATAAATAGGAGAAAATAAATGATTATCATTTCAGAAAATGAACTTATTCACACAGACAACTTTTCGGATGTTATCGAGCACCACGGAGTAAAAGGTATGAAGTGGGGTCAACGCATGAAACGTTGGGGATCTGCCGCGGGACGTGCTGCTGTTAATGGTCTAAGACACCCAATTTTAGCAGATCAGGCGATCTCTGCTTCTAAACGACGTTCTAAAGCAGGAACATTTTTCGGAACAACCAGATCACTTGAATTTCGTAATCGTTACGTTAAAGATATGGTCAAAGCCGGTAAGCAGTATAAAAAAGATCGTAAAAATGCTCAAAAGAAATTTGACCGAGGCGATGATAAAATCTTTGACAAATATAGTCAAGATGCATTCTTCAGTAAACGTCGTAAAGCAGAAGGAGAAAATCGTAGAGACTATGGAGAACGTCAAAGAGCTGCTCGTCAAAAGATGACTGCCGAGTACAAAGGATTGAAAAATCAATATAAGAAAGACGTAATGGATGCTAAAACTAAACGTGGACAAAAACGCGTATTAGCCGTCGGTCGATACTAAAATCCATTTTATGGGGGGTAATAAATGAATTATATTTCTATCCAATCTTCCAAATAAGAATTTGAAAAGAAAAGTTAAATCGATACAAAAAGATTTAATAAAACAGCATGGCCGAGCTAATGATCCGGGTTATACTAAATGGCGAATGAAACATAAACTAAAATCCGCTAAACGATATAATCAAGCCGAAGAAATTCGCAGAGCTGCTCAAGAAAAGTATGAAAAAAATGGGCGTAAAATTACTCCAGGTATAGAGAAGGTAAAATAAAATAGAAACGCGGAGTCTACATGGCTCCGTCTTTTTTTGAATTTCCAAAATTTGCCCGGGGTGTAATTTTTATCCTCAATTCGCAATATTTACAGACCCTATAATGAAAAGAATTTTATTATAGGAGGACATCACTATGTCACACGAACAAAAATTTGCAGTTAATATGAATCAAGTTGCTATGATTAAATTAGCATTATATTTGGACGACAATGAAATGAGTAAAATGATTAGTCTTGGACAAGACTACACATTGGTTAATTCAAACGCCAATATGTATATTGTGGAGTACTATAAGAATCTACTCAAAAGATTGGAACGCGAATTAGAAGCTATTTTGGAATCTATCGATGCAAAAGAACTTTATATTAGATCTGCTTTAGCTCGTAAAACATACGATATGTTGGAAAATATTTTAAATGATAAAAAGTTGGGATTTGTAAAAATCAGTGAAATTGACGATGAAGAAGTTAAGAACTTAATAACTAAAATTAGTAACAGACAAAAAGAAATGGAGTCTGAAACCGAGGAAATTATTAGATTCTTTCTAACATTACAATAACACTGAGGGATTACAAATCCCTTTCTTTTTTCACAGTTTTTACCTTCCTCATAATGAAAGAAAACTAAAGGAGGGTCAATATTATGACTAAATTACACGAAACTAATGATGAACAAATTAAAAATTTGTACAACCTAGGATACCGTTGGTATGTTTGGGGTGTTCGTAATAACTATATGGAAGTTATGTTTAAAGAGGCATTGGATTATATATCCGCAGATGCTTTTAATAGAGGAAACTTCAATATGGCATTCGACATATTCAAACATATCATCGCAGGATTCTGGAATGAAGAAGAACAAATGTTTACTGTTAATGTTACAGAATTGGAATCAGCATGTAATTATTATAGTATTATGGCTACATCAGTTAATAAAATAATTTATGACAAAGACTTTATGTTACATTTCTATTGTAAACATCAAGATATTGCCAGAGCTATGCTTAGCTACAAGGAAATAACTAATGATTAAATAGATTGTATCAAGAAGACTTTGTCTTCTTTTTTTTCGAATTTCGCAGAAATTACACGGTATATAATGAAAAGGGCGTAGCTCAGTTGGGAGAGCAGCCGTACTGCGAGATGCGTACGGAGGGTCGCGGGTTCAAATCCATGCCACCTTTTCAAATTATAAATAGGTACTTTGTTAGCATATGTAAGACCAGGTGCGATTCCGGGCGGTTAAACAGGGAGCGTTGCTCTATACGCCTATTTTTTTTTTTTTGAAATCATTTAAGGAGGTTTGCTATGCCAGTTAGCAAGAAAAGAAAGAAAACAACATCAAAGCGAAGATTTGGTTCAACCAAGTATATTCCTGAGGTCATCAATCTAGCTTTCAAATATATACACGCTCACTATGAACCAAAGAATGACGAATTCCATATTTATCTAAACTTGTTTTGTAATGATGCTCCGATTATTGTCTCGGGGTATATTGATCCAGACAAGAGTTATTTCAATGGTATACGTATACATAATCCAAAACCTAAGAAAGGCCATACTGCACAAACTGTGTATATCACAAGAAAAGATGCCCCAAATTTCTTTGCGAACGTGAAAGCTTATGTTGATACTGTTGGGGATTTGTTAGACGAAAACGAGCAGATTCCTGTATTGGATATTCAGAATGATGGTGCGTATTTTACTGACAAGACTCTGGATGACTATAGGAAACTTATTTACCCACAGAAATTATATAGGCTATAATGAAGAAGATAGCTCAGCGGGAGAGCATCCTGATTATTCAGGAGGGGCGACGTGGTTCAACTCCACTCTCTTCTTTTTTTTTGAATTTCGCAGAAATTACACGGTGTATAATGAAAGAAAACTAAAGGAGGAAGCAACCATGAATAAAGGATTTATGGGACTAATTAACTTTGAAGGAACACCGTTGGAATATGACGCTGAAAATGAAGGCCTAGGAATGGCTCTACTTAAAGGCGCAGGCCAAGGTGCGATTGAAGGACTATTAGCAGTAGGTACTATTGTTACAACAGTTGCACTATTCACTAGTAAAAAATAAAGAGGGATCTTAGGATCCTTTCTTTTTTTGTTTTAGTCAAGCCATTCATAATAATTATTTAAGGAGGAAACCTCATTTATTGTCAGTTAACAATGGATGGTTTGATTAAGCCAAATTAAAGGAGGTATATAATATGGCTATTATTTTATTGGTGTCGGCATACATGTGTGCAGATATTGTGTCTATTTTATGTGATAAAAAGGAGGAAAGAAATGACTACACCAATTAATTTCATTACATCGCCAGATTTTTCGGCAAGAAACTCAGAAGAGATTAGTATGTCAATTGCTATAAAAGCAGTTATTGTGGACTATCCTAGATTGACAGATCCTGTAGATAAAGCTGCGTCAACTCTATTGATCACGCAATACGACAAGATTTTTCAATTTGATGAGTATTCTATTAAAGAAGATCTCGAGTTTGTCAAGGATTACTTCTTACAAAAATTCGCCAAAGATGTTGTTCAAGATATGATTTACGTATTTTCGCACTACCAAGAAGTTAAGACACGATTAGATGCTATTGCAAATATGAAATGGAGATAATAAAATGAGTAAAGATGGTCTAGTAAAAATTTCAAAATTAGAACACAACGCTATATATGGTAGAAAATTTATGGATGAATTTAACAGAAATAAGGATAAAGGTAAAGTTAAATTTCACACAAAACCAACTCAAGTTAATCGTAAAAATCCTGTTTTGGTAATCAATTGCTATCCAGTCGTCCGTCGATGGATGTATGAGTTAAACAACGGTTATTTTGTTATATTTTCTGTATATGATGACTCTAGATCTGAAGCAGTTGTGGCAAATTGTCCAGAAAACTCTGGTGAAGTTTATTATTTAAACCACACCATGGTTGATATCCATACAAAGAAAGACCTGGTCGATTTTGTTACAGACTATAACAAATATTCGAACTTTGATATGGTTGATATTGATTATTAATCCGCAGCTTTTACATATCCTATAATGAAAGAATATTTATTATAGGAGGACATTACCATGTTCAGAAGAATTATCAGAGAAATTGGATTTCGTACACTTGCGTTATACGCTGTGCTTGAAGAAGCTTATGTAGAAAAGCTTGAAAAGCGAGGGTATATTTCGGAAGATAGCGAATACCATAAACGACGACTAATTACTGTACAAAAGGTACTGAACAAACTAAGAAATGAAGGTTTCTAAAAAGGAGGATAAAAATGAAACCTATTTTAGACATTTTGAAAGCATTGTTTGGAATGCTCTTCGTGAATATTATCGCGGGACTATTCAACTTTGTTGGAAAATTATTTAAATAGAGGATTTGATTATCCTCTTCTTTTTTCAAATTTAGAAAGGAACTTACTATGAAATACAACTACAACCAAATCACAATGATCTACCATCGCAAACCAATTCCTGTAAAGCCTATCAAAAAGGCGGTCATTAAACTTGGCTGGAAGCACGGACTTATTGCTGGGGTTATCGTTGGAGCATATCTAGCATTGAAACAAAAGAAAGAAGGTAAATAATATGTTGGAAGTTAAAACGGACTTTTTAGAAAAAGAACTTAATGTTATCAAACACGTTGATGAGCACTATGGGGAAGATTTGGCTATGATTGACTCCGCAGAAGAGTTGGGCCAAAAGATTGTGAAATCGGCAGTTTACCTTAGTGTGGCTAGTTTTATTGTTTGCGGGATTGGTGTTTTAACCAGAGGTCTTGCGCACAAAGCAGCGAAAGAAGTATATCACAACATGGACAATGACCAAGAACTGCAAGAATTATTTAAGGAGCTTGATGATGCAAGAAATGAACTATATTCTTAATAATGACCAAGTTAAAACTCGGTCTACTTTTTTGACTTGGTTATTTTTCAATAAATCAACGCGTAAACTATGTTTAAGTAGTATCGAAACTTTACGTGAAGATATTGACAAGCTTGTATATTTGCAAGAAAAAGCGGATGCTGCACGTGATTTGGATTCTTTTTTAAAATTAACCGAGGTGGTTTACGGTATGACAACCCTATTGAACCTTATAGTTAAATATGGGTATTGTAATCGTAGACTTACTTATAAAGAAATCTTGGATCTCAAAGTGATAATGAAAGTAATCGAAAAAATGATTAGTGAGGTGGTATAATGTTTAAAAAGTTATTTGAAATTGAGAAAGTTGAATTTGCAGACAAAGATATGCAAGAAGCCTATTACCGTGGCCAAGTAGATGGTCGTACTCAGGAGCAAATCAACGGAGCTATCGGTATTTTCCTAACTGGAACAGCTACAGCAATCGCATATTTGCTTATGGGGCGTCGTAACACGAAATACAATCGCTCACTAAATGAAGCGATTAATGAAGAAGGGAAACTAGGTGAGTCTATGTTTCTTAAGGATCAAAATGATGAATTGAGAGAAATGTTTGGTGATGACTGATGGCTCAAATAGATCGCGTTATAATTGAAGTTAACGATAAGGTATATTCATTCTTAAATCCTACATTTTGGGATGAGACCGAGTACTATTACAATGTAAATCACCCAATGCCAGTTACTAAACTGTCCATAATTATTCCATATGATAAGAATTTTATTAATGATGTCATAGATAGATCTTGTGCAACTTTTAGAGGAATTAAAAAATCAACATGTACATTGGTGCTACAAGGAGCGACATTAGTTAATGTATTTTTTATGAGCGGTTTAAAAATGAATGGAAATTTTATAGTAATTAACTTAGAGGCTCCGTATATTGTGAAAAAGGGAGGTTAAAATGATATGTCGACTTATAATTGAATTCGATAATAAGGTATATTCCGCACTTGTTGATTCGTATGAAACGCATAATTATATTACTTCTAATGATACTGACAAAGTTAAAATTTGTTTTATAGGAAATCCTATAATTAAATCATTTCATTGGTGGTATAAGCTTTCGGGAGCATTTATCAAGAGACCCTATATAATTGTGGATTTTCTGGATAAACCACATATTTTAGTAAGTATTAGGAAAGAGAAACGTGACGGATTCGATACCCCAATCTATATTTTAATCCTGAGACCCTTACTAGAGCCCCCAATGCTACCACCAGCTCGATTTGAGCCAATACGTAGCGTATATTCTCCGCAGGAATTCCCTAGGCTATAATGAAAGGAAGGTAAATCATATGAGAAGAATTATGATGGCGATATTATACGACGGTCTTGACATGAAGATTGAGGAACTCAAAATTCAGATAGCACTGTCCGAGGATAACGCAGAGATCATGGATCTAAATCTCAAGTTGGCTAAATTGATTGCTGTTAAGAATGAACAGCAAAAGTACAAAGTCAAACCTGAGCAATTGTTCCAGACTCTCGTGAACATTCTCGGATTAGCTACAGTATTGAATTTTGAACAATTCAATATAATTTCAAGTAAGATGTGGTCGGTTGTATCAAATCGATTTTTCAAATAAAGGGATTAACTTATCCCTTTCTTTTTTTGTGAGGTTGAAAATGTTAAATAAGAAAGAGAAAATTTTACAGTATTGTTCGCAAGACCAATACTCCGCGGAATATTATCATGATTTTTATGTCGATATGATGAACGATATTCGAATTTTGGGTCAAAGTGATTTTTTAAAACTTTCAGGTAATGAGTTAGACTCCGAGAAGTATATTGTCGTTGATGTTTCTCCTGTAACATATATTGAGACATCTGAGGTGTATGTATTCAACATCCAAGTGTATACCGATGAAAATTTACATACTCGAAAAGACTTTGTTGAATCATATGCACAATATAAAATTGAAATTATGTTAGAGGAGGTATAAATGGGCGAACAAGCAAGAATAGTTAGAAAGAATGTGAAATATCCTGAGGGACATAATCAATTCCAAGTTTCTATGTCATACACAGACTATGATCATGCGATGTCAGATTATAAACGATATTCTAGTATGTCCGACTCTATTCATAAAATTGAACCAGAAATGCTATGCGATGAATTGAATATTTTCAAAGCAGGTATAATCACATTTGTGACCGCTCTACAATACGATATTAGGAATGATCGATGGAATTTTAATGTGTTTGGATACGGTGTTTACAACGGAGAACTAACAACAAAAGAAATTGTTAGAAATTATTATTTATATACGGAGGAGAGATAAAAATGGGAGAACCAATTTATAATGTGGATGGACAATTAAGTCCGAATGACGAAAATGCGTTCATTTTGAGAATTGAAACGAGCAACCTTAACATCATTAAAGATTCGATTAAAAGATATCGAACTATTAGGAATAATGTGGAGCTTCTGGAAACAAAATATTTTCTAGAAGCTGTGGATGAGTATCCGGATACTTTCCTTATTATCGATATTGATCCGATTGTGTTTGATGACAAGAAGGGTCTATACATTTGTACATTATATTGCTATGGCAACGACGAGTTGGATTCTAAGATGGACATGCTTAAAAGATTCTTTGAGAATTTTTATGGAAGGAGAAATCGATGAAAAAGCTTAAAGAGTTAATCGAGTACAATTTGACAGAAGTATTGTTAATACTTGCTGTAACATTCATATGTATCGCTATTGAGATAGGATGTTTTGTTCTGCTAATTAAATTGGCAGCCCTCTTAGGATTTCTTGGATTTTTAGGAGGCGCTTGTTTGATGTTATTTGTAACATGCGTTTACTTATTCATTGTTGTAAGTATTTATGAATGGATGTGAAGGAGGTAAAAATGACAAATTACAGACCAATTGTTAAGACTTCTGCTGAATTCAAACAGACAGTTATCGATATGGTACGAGCAATGCCATTAGATGATTTTCTGTTAATTCCACAGGCTGAACTTGACAAATATATTTCGGCTTGGACCGAACCCGACGCTAATGGGGTAGTTCCTGCAAACGAGGAGTACAAACAGTACTTCCAATTTATCATGACAATTCCACAGGACATGCAAATCTTAGATATGGATTTATATTACTTCCGTATCGCTCGTAAGATTATCGGAAACATGATGATTGCACTACTGGAGTCCCAATATTACAATAAAGTATTCGGTTATGAAGATATCAATTATGAAAATTACCAGTTGCTTTATGAACTAATCCAGGAAACCGGCGATAAAATCGAGGATAATCCCGACAATCGTAGAGCATATATGAGTGCACAAGAACTCAAACAAGAGTTTAACAAATACTATCAAAAAGTGTTAGATGATAACACAAACAGTGAGGGCTGAACTGATGAGATCTACAAGACAATATACCCTAATATTGTCTAGGGACGATTTTTACGACGCAGTTGTTGGTAACTTGCGTAATCTTCCATTACAAGAGATATTTTGTATAGAGGATTGGTATATTGATCGTCTTATTAAAAGCTGGACTAGGGTTAAATTTGATGAGGAGTACAAAAAGTATATCTTTGGATTACTTATGGTATCCGATAAAGTTGGAAAAATTGACAGTGAGTTATGTATCTGGAATATTACTAGAAGTTTAGTCGACGAATTGGTACTTTGTTTGGCTGAAGGATTTTATTACGATAATTTCCAAACGACCATTGGGGAAAATCTTATGATTCAACCATTCGAACGTTTTCCATATGAAACATTGGATAATGAAAAGATCAAATATTTTCTAGATATTATAGATACTATTTATGGTCGTATTGACGTTGGCACATGGGACACTTTAACATGGCTTAGAAATACTTTAGGAGAAGACTATTTAACATGAAACACCACATTCATATTACTATGTCAGACGATGACATGATGCACTTAGCGGAGCAATTCAAATATTGCGAGAAAGAATTGGAAATTGAAATTCCAAACACATACTACCTAATTCATTTAAGAAGGGATGATGCTGATGAATAAATTTGCATACAATCCTAAGAAATATGTAGAGGCTCTTGCTAAAGCTGCTACAGTATATTCAAAAGAATTATACCATGACGAATTTCATCGTCCACGATATTCTTACGCTATGACTTTAGAGAAAGCCGGTGTTAAGAAGTTCTGTAAATATAAGGTCAATGAAATTTATAGACTGATCAATGATATTCGTACGAAGAAAAATCTGCCAGAGGTTCCGTTATTTTCTGGCGAGGCTTTGTGTACTGAAGGATTGTAATTAGAAAAATAGTGAGGTAAAAATATGAGCGAAGTAACATATCCACGTTTTGTTAAAATCGATAGAAATGGTATTTTTCAAAAGGTGTTTGAAACATCTAATGGGAACGAGGAGTTCTGTACTCCTACTGGTAGAGAGTTACAAGAAGGGCCTGACATGATGGATCACTGGATTGAATATGAGGATAGTAATGGCGATCTTCATTATGGTAGATAATACGCAGAAATTACATATCCTATAATGAAACAAAACTAAAATTAAAGGAGGACATTATCATGTCAGAAAACGTTTCAAAAATTGAAGAAGTTAAGGAAGAACTTAACGAAGTTACTGAAAACTTAGTGGCACAAGCTGAGGTCACACCACAAACTCAAGTTGTTAATGAACTGAGTACTAAGGACAAGATTGTACAAACAATCGTTGCCGTTAGACCAGTTGTTAAGCGTCTCTTGATCATCACTGGTGTGTTAGCCGCTGGTGGAGTTGCTGCTAAAGTGATTAGCAACCATGTTAAGAAATCTTCCGAAGCATCGGAAAATGGAGAAGTGTTGGAAGTTGATTTTACACTACCTGAAGACTAAGTTTCACTAGAATACTGAGAATTACTCTCGGTATTCTTTTTTTTTGTATCTATATTTAAAGGAGGAAAACCGGTGAAAGCTTTACTAGGGCTATTATTCATAGTTGGTGTATCATTCGCTACGTATATGATGATTTACTTAGCATTGATCTACGTATTCCATTTGGACGCTTTACTGTCAACTCTTATTCCTGCAGGTTCTGTGGGATTATTGACATATTCATGGGGATATACAAATAATGAAAAGCCGGACTAAATAAATTATGGCACTATGTTTAGAAGACTATGGGGCTGTGAAAGTTGATAGTTTAACTCGAGGAACATGTATGTTCTATATTCCACTAGATGGACCGCGAGATGTACTATTAGCTGACTTAGCTACCGAAATCAATGTTTACCGTGACGTTGCGTCATATAAAGGTGAGCAATATTACATCGATGGTGTAACAAAACGAATGAATCCAGCTAATGCTCGTTGGATTGCTGAGATAGAAGGAAGGAAACTATGACAAAACAAACAACGGATTACAACAAAGTACCTCGTAAAACAAATGCTTTAGAAGAAGCAAATGAGTTACTTGATAAACATGTACAACCCGTCGCAAAGGGACGTGTGAAAAAGCCCGGGGTTGGAAAATGGCTCGGAAATGTGTTTTTCGGAGAAGAAGGATTCCGAGGTTGGTCATCACACATGTTTTATGAAGTAGTTGTACCAAGCTTGCAAAATGGGCTTGCGGATATGGCTACTACAGCTGTGCAGCGCGCTATTTTTGGACAGGATTATATTCATGCTCGTAGGAATTCTTCGGGGTACTGGGGGCGTGGTGTAACAAATGTGACTCGAATGGATGCACACCGAAATGACTATACTCAGTCATATGCCAAACGTAACCGACGTACGTCGAACTATGTCGAAGAAATCATTTTCGAAACTCGTCAGGATGCGCAAGAAGTATTCAATATAATGTTAGCAAATCTGGATGCATATGGCATTGTTACAGTTGGGGATTTCTATGAACTTTCAGACCAGCCGGCTAAATTTACTGACCAGTCATTTGGTTGGACAATTAACGCTGGAGGTCAAGGACTTGCTGGAGCACGTATTGTGGCTGCTCGTGGGGGAGGATTTAAGATCAACTTCCCACAACCTGTTGAAGTATAACTTAAAAATATTGGAGGAAACTAAAATGGAAAAATCGTTATTAATGTTAGGTATTGATCTAGATGGCGATATGGTATACACCGTAGATAAAAATGGTAATGAAACAGCTTCCCCACAATGGGTTAATGTAATTGAAGAATTTGCGAAAGGACGTAACTAAAATGAAAAAATCACTTGGAACTCTTGTACTACTTTGCACACCACCCGTTGGTTGGATTATCCTTGCTATCATCTGGCTTACTAATAAGAAATAGGAGGATTATATGAAAAACATTCGAATCTATCCACGTGTACCAGGTGTAAAACCTATGATTTTCCATGATGTTGAAAATGTCAAAGTTGAACGTGATGGTCAAAACTGGATTCTAGAATTTGACCATATTGACTATGTCCGTAAAGATCTAGCAGTGAAAGCGCATTCCGTATTCACTAGCGAGAGCTCTATGGCTTATACATTCTTATATGACGAAATCAAACCTCGTCCATTTACTTTTAAATCTAAAAAAGGAGACCAATAATGAAACTACCTAAGTTACCAAACATTCAAACTATCAAATCTACTGCTAAATCCGCTATGGTTACAACAAAAATCCTCGGTAAGAAATACGCACCTGTTGTATTGCTTGGCGTTGGTCTTGTTGGCTACGGTTATTCTGTATATGCCGGAATTAAATCAGGTAAGAAACTTGAAGCTACAAAAGCTAAATATGAAGCTAAAGATGCTGCCGGTGAAGAATACACTCGTTTCGAAGTTGTTAAGGATGTTGCTAAAGATGTAGCCGTTCCAGTTGCTGTTGCCACTGCATCTACTGCTGCTATTGTATTAGGATTCGCTATCCAAACAAACCGTCTTAAAGCTGTTTCTGCTGCACTTGCTATGGTTACCGAAGAACATGCTCGTTACCGTCTACGTGCTAAAGAAGTTCTTGACGAAGCTACATTCAAGAAAATCGATGCTCCTATGGAAACCAAAACTGTCGAATTAGATGGTAAAGAAGTTGAAGTAGAATCTATTGTACCTAACGAAGGTGATTTCTATGGACAATGGTTCAAATATTCTTCAAACTATGCTTCAGACAATCCAGATTATAACGAAAGTTATATTAAGGAAGCAGACAAATATCTGACGGATCGAATGATGAAAAAAGGGGTCTTAACGTTTGGCGAGGTCCTAGAAGAACTTGGATTTGACGTTCCTCGTGCTGCTCTTCCGTTCGGATGGACTGACACTGATTCATTCTACATTGAGTGGGATGCTCATGAAGTATTCGATGAAGAAAAACAAGAATACGATTTGCAATTCTACGTACGCTGGAAAACACCTCGCAACTTGTATGCTACCACATCTATCAAAGATTTCGTACCTAAGAAAACTAGAAAGGAATTGAACTAACATGCGAACACCTATTAAAGTTATTTTAGCATTGGTAGGGACTGCGGGTGCTGGATATGGCGCCTACCGTCTCTATAAATGGTGGAAAGAAGAAGACAAATTAGAAGAAGAAGGTTTGTCTTATGAAGAACTAGTTGCCGCTAAGGAAGCTGCTGACACACAAAAGAAACTCGACGAAGACGCTGCGCGCCAAGAAGAATTCGCAGAGCATCTACGTGAATTGGACGGATTACCAAACGATGGTCATGATTGGTACAAGACTGAAGATGGTCAGTATATTCGTCGTGACCTTACGCCATTCGAGAAGAAAAATGGTGTGGACTACAACCCTCTCGAAGAGGAATTTGTAAGTGAAAGCGATATTCATGGAAACGTTCGTGAATACATTCAAAAATATCAGGAAGGGAGCAAGTTGCTGAATCACCGTGACGACACATACACTGCTAGTGATATTATCAATGTTACTCGTGAAATGACAGCACAGATCAGAGCATTGAAACGACAAGAAATGGAACATGACCGTCAAATCTACAATCCTAATACACAAGAAGGATATGACTACTACCGTGCCCTCGTAATGGAACGCTTCAGTATCATGGATAATGATACACGAGATAAGCTTGCCGTCTTATTCTCATGGGAATATATTCCTAACCATGAAAACATTGGGGACTATAATGTCCGTGAAGATATCGTACGTGACCGAACCGAACACTTTGGCTTCGGAACTGTATATTCTGACTGGGCATCTATTGGGGAAATGGTTATTTACTTCTCTAGCCGCTTGTCAAGTTCTACTGGCTATGGTACTACGGAACAATTCGCCGATTGGATTGTAGATACTTTGGGACTTGATTTGGAATCTGATCATGATGCTATTATCCATGACACCATTATATCGTTCGTTGAAGGTCATCGTCTAGGTAAAGAAAATGTGGATAATACTTATGGTTTATTCCATTTACCTAAGGACGAATATGTCGATGCTGACACATTGTGGCACGAGCACAACCATGCTATTTCGCTTATTCTAGATGAGCGTTTGCAGCCTGTATTTAGAATTTCGGATGAGTTAACAGAGGAGTAATTCAATGATTGATAGAATTAAAGAGTGGGATATTACGATTAAGTGTGTGGTATTGTTATTTCTATTGAGAAATATTATACTTCACCCCGTGATTCGTAATGAGGCAGAGGAGTATTTGGAGTCTCATCGTATTTTACTATCCGATTGGAAAGACGAAATCGATGGACCGTGGTATAAAGAAGCTACATATTTTGATAACTCATACGATTATGAGAACACATATCTTGGAAGCGACCAATGGGAAGTAATTCAATACGATTGTTTTAAAAACTCTTGTTACAAGGTTTCAGATACACGAATAGACATACTTTTAAATCCTACGGCTAGAATCCGTAAAGTTGGTGATGACTCTGCTGGACAGGTGTTTATCATTATTCGTATGACGAAGGAATCCATTCCATATATTTGTGTCTTACCAAAAGATCCTGTATTTCGTAATGCACTTGTTAATCGAATTCAAAAATGTGCGATCAATGGTGATCGAAATACTTTGATTAAATTAATCAATATGAATTGCGAAACATACAAAATGTTGTCCGGAAATAAAGAACATAGAATATTTGAAATGTGGACCTTTGGACGTCAAAATTATATCAAAGGTGTTGTTAATGACGGCTTATATATTTATAAGTATGGAGAGGATTGGGTGCGCCAACATGTTCAAAAGACTGTTTAACTTCTTCTTTCGATATGAACAAGGTCTGAAAAAATCCGCGGTTCGAATTCATCATGAGAATTTCAGAAAAGAGACTCAGTTTACAAACGTGTTAGTTAGATGGGCTGATATTTATAATGGAGTGATGCTGAAACACAATCAGAAAATCCCTCACCCTTATTTGAATATCTTCGTATCGACTGACTACAATTGCTTTAGGAGTTATTCATTAAAGAATGGGGGATACTATCCTTTCGCAATCATATCAGAGCGTCCTAATGACGTACGAGTCCTTATATTTTGCGATGCGATTGAATTACACAAATTCTGTGATGCAATGATGGATCCAGAGTTATGCTATGACGTATATATGGGAGAATCTATATCTAAAGGTCTATTCAAAGTATTTAGATTTAAACTTGATGATACTCATTTTGTATGTGAGGATTTGCATACAACAATATATGTCGAGGGTAACGATTTTCTTAGATGTATGTTTGGGGAAATTCCATTTACAGCACACAAACCAACTGCAGATGAGTTATTTTTAGTTGACTACTTCACTCTATCTGGAATGAAAGAAGAAAACTATTTTAATTATGAAAGACGACATATGCCCGATTATATTGAGGATTACAAAAATAGAATTAATGAGGTAAAAGTAAAATGAAAGAATTGAAATTTGACATCACACGTGTTCCTGTTTTGAAATTGAAACATTTTGAGTCACAAGCTAAAGCAATGGCTAATATTGGTGTTGACGGATATGGTTCTACTGCAGAAGGTCAAATGAATACCTGGGTAGATGGTGTAGTTCGTCTTCTAGCTAATGGTGGATATGTATCTGTAGCCGATCTACGCAAAGCTGCTGGTCTTGATGTAATCCCTGCTGACCATTTCACTGGTTGGGATATTCGTGCTACTACATCCATTGAAATTAAAGAAAACCGTGTTGAATTTCCTCTCATTCTGATCAAAACCTTGGGTTGGCCTA
>QWBZ01000544.1_pt1 | contig 24835 bp, 20 predicted proteins | sample 1972441 | NCBI WGS metagenome assembly QWBZ01 (sample SAMN09866721, study PRJNA288562) | Human oral metagenome isolate term6_saliva, whole genome shotgun sequencing... | isolation source: mouth | host: Homo sapiens | place: USA: California
TTAACTTTATGATTTGCGACTACGAATTTCTCTAATTACGCTAAAATTATTGCTAAGTAATTCGTGTCATTCGCATAATTCGTAGTTAACTTTATGATTACCGACTACGAATTTCTCTAATTACGCTAAAATTATTGCTAAGTAATTCGTAATCCCCCTTTGACCCTTGAATAGAACTTTAGGGGTATCTCGCTAATCACTCCCCTCTCCACTCGGAGAGGGGTTGGGGGTGAGGCTGGTTGGAGCTGTGCTGGTTGTGAGGCTTTTTTTCTATCATCCAGCCACAGGACCCTCAGGCTGTTCGCCCCCTTCTGAATGCGTATTCTTCTTCTCCACCTTCTTGTCCACCTTCTTGCTCTCCTTGATGGACTTATCGTACTTATCGTACTCACGCAGGTGAACAGATTGCTTCAAACGAGCCGCCATCAACGAACCAGATGCCCTTGCACGCAAGTGAGGTTTGTAAATATGCTTCGCTGGATTAAAGTCAGCCAACTTCTCCACACCCTGACTGCGAATGCCCGCTGAGAAGATAGCCAAGTCGGGGATTTTCACTGCCACACCCTCCAGTACCAACTCGCGGATGCAAGCCACCATATCGGTCAGCACACCAGCAATAGCACCCTTAGAATAAGGCGTGTTATGGGCAGACATATACTCCGCCAACTTCTCCAAATCGTAGGTCTGAACGACCACCGAACGTGCATACCAATATCCCTTACGCTTACTGGTCTTGCGATTGTCTTGATAAACTTTGTAATGAATCATAAATCATAGTTTTATATTTTGAATGAAATTAAAAACCAGCCTCACCCCCAACCCCTCTCCGAATGGAGAGGGGAGTGAACACCGTCTTATCCCAGCATTAACGTATGCGGTTACTCTTTTCTTTTTCTCGTCCCGCCCCATTTAGCAATCACAATTTTTGAGTTGTAATGTACTAATGAAAAACGCTGTCCGAATAATTCAGAATTAACAAAAGAACGCTGTGCTATAAATTTGAGAGAACTAACCTTTGTGTTTAAAAGAACTAATCTTTACGTTTAAGAGCGCTTACCTTTGCGTTTGAGAACTGCTACCATCACGTTAGGGGTATCTCGCTAATCACTCCCCTCCCTCTGGGGGAGGGGCAAGGGGGAGGGGCCAGTTGTTGTGTTGTTGTGTTATTGTTTGGTTGTTTTGCTGTTTTCTGTTTGCAAAGGTAAGCAACTTTATTCTGAAAACAATCGTTTTTCGGGGTACTGGAGTAACAAGTTCCGCAAATGCCTTTGTAACTATCTGTTTTACAGAGAGATAATAAAAAAAGAAGCCTCCCCCCGACCCCTCCAAAAGGAGGGGAGTGCCTATGCGCACACGAGGGATAAGGGGCAGGGCTCTTTATCTGATAGTTTTCTGCAAAATACTTGCGAACTTGCACTCCCCTCCTTTACTTCCCTTCGGTCAGTGACCGTTGGTTCGGAGGGGCCGGGGGAGGCTTTTTATTCCCAATCACACAATCACAATCACAAAATCACAAAAAGGATTTTCAATGTGCAAAAGGGGGATTCTTATATAATATAATACCTTATTAATAAATAATAATATATAATGATACATTATTTACATAAAGAAAAAGCATGATACTACCATAATTGATTTTGTAATTTTGTGATTGTGATTTTGTGATTATTAGCTTTTCAATTACATGACTTTTTAATTGCACAACTTTCTGATTATGCGACCTAACATTTTGCCTTCAATTATTTGTTAACTAATGCTTCAGCCATTACAAGGATTTTGCTCATCTCTTTGTTATTATCGCTGATCGTATCCATAAGGTGTTGGGGCATCACCCCAAGCGTTTCTCCAATGATAGGCGAGATAATAAATGACCGATGCCAAACTTGCCAAAAAGATGAAATAAATCATCACTCATTCGAGTTTTAACATTCAAAAGTTTGGATAACTCACTTATTTTCTCTATTTTTGCTTCCATAATAGTTTTGTTGTCTTGTCTTTAAAATCAGTTGTTTAGCGATTACTAATTTACAAAGAAAATTCGACAAACTGTTATTTTTCTGTCTATTTATTTGGGTTGGAAACTTTAGATAAGCAAACAAACAAATGTAATGTAAACAGCCAATGCTGCTGTTATAAATGCATTTACACCAGGTTCTATAGATTATAGCAATGGAGCAGATTAATGGGATGGTTCAGAACAAGCAATGATTCCTAAGGAGTTTCAGAATAAGCCATCAAATGGTACTTTTATGTATAAAATGAACGTCATGGGGTGGAGTATGCATGATAAGGAGTATGCATCGTGGAAAAATGCTGTAAATAAAAAAAATGGTAATGGATTATTTAATGTTCCGCAGAAAAAACTGCAGGATACAATTATGGAGGTATGAAGAATAAGGGAAGAATTAGGATTACTTCCACTGCACAATATGGATTAACTATTTTTTGGAGGACTCTAAAATGATTTTATTTTCAAATTTATGGCTTCGAAGAGCGTTTTTTTGCATTTTACTTTGTTCTTGTCTGCTAGATAATAAAGCTCAAAATGTCTGGAAACTTTATTACAATACAAAAGAAGTCCAGATTAGGAGTTATACATCTAAAGGACAGTTGAGACATCTTGTGCAAAGCGATGACTATGGGAATAAGGTCGATTCTGTAATTTATAAAAAGAATATTTATGTTTATTCTTTTGCAAAAACAAAAGTGTACAAGAACTCTAATTTTCGTGTCATAAATTTCTATTCTAAATTTAAACTGCATAAGGAGACTTTTTTGTCTCCTTATGTTAAACATGCATTCCTATTAGAGGAGTATATTTCTGATTTGCAAAACATTTATGAATCCATTCTTCCGAATGGTGATGAAGTTTCAAATCATATATCGATTTCTATAAATAAAAATAGCACCCATGTAACATTTCGTAATCTGAATTGTCGTTTTAATGTTTTATTTAGTCCTGTAATATTACAATCTTATTTGTCCTACAATACAATAAAAGACATAAAGCTATATACTAAATTCGGAAGGCTCTCGAAAATAAGTTATATTTTGGAAGGGAATATTCTCAATATCTTTTTTAATTATAAACATAATTCAATTAAGATAGTAATAGAATCATTATCATCCTATGATGATAGAAAAGATGAATATATTTATGAATGGAAAAGAGATACGTAGGGTCTTGCTAATTTAATATAACTAAAGTTTCCCACCCCTTAAAACACTAACTTTTCTCATTTTCCTTTGTCTGTCGTCCCCCATATCCATTGACTGTTAACTCATGCCTAACAGAAGTTATGCAGACTGTCCATATACTTCATCCCATTTTTCCAACGCTTCAGCCATTACAAAGATTTTGCTCATCGCTTTGTTATTATCGCTGATTGTAGGTATAAGGTGTTGGGGCGTCATCCCAAGCACTTCTCCTAAAATGCGAAGAATGCGTTCGATACAGGCAAGAACTCGCTTCCATAACGTGAGTGCCATGAGATCGCCCTCCATGTCCGAAAAGAGTTCGTCCATGGTTTGATATTCTGTGAATCTCTTTTCCAAGGCCATGACGGTATATGTAAGGTAACACAGCGTAGCATCGGCTATCTGAACATTGAAGTCGCAACCTTGATAACCACCTAATCCGAGATACTGCTTAGTTTCCTTTTTCCCCTTTTTCTGATGCTGTTAAAAATCACAGGGGATGGTTGTCTTGCCGTCAAAGAATGCAGAAAGTAACAGTTTGTAGCCCAATACGAACCTGTCTTTTGCATTGTCGAAAACACGACTGATATCTTCCTTTCTCACGCCACTCTTTCTAAGCATGGTGTCATCTGTAATGAAAGGCGAGATAACAAGTGACCGTTGCCAAACTTACCAAAAAGATGAAATAAATCATCACTCATTCGAGTTTTAACACTCAAAAGTTTGGATAACCCACTTATTTTCTTTATTTTTGCTTCCATAATAGTTTTGTTGTCTTGTCTTTAAAATCAGTCGTTTAGCGATTACTAATTTACAAAGAAAATTCGACAAACTGTTATTTCTCTATCTATTTATTAGGGTGGGAAACTTTTGTGTTATTAGTAAACCTTTAATCTGAAATAAAAATGAGAAAGTTAAAAAACTTCACCTTGCCTTCATCTTGTAAGCCACTCAACAATGAGATGATGATTGAAATTGTAGGTGGTGCTAACGACAAGACCTGCTCATTCAACTCTTCACAAAGTTCATGCTCTGGCTCATGTGATTACGAAGGATATCAAGGCTCTCGTGCCTATGGATCTATTGGATCATTCACAGGGGGTTATTGCTACATCGCCTAATTTTAGTTTGTTGCACCATGCTCGTATGAGTATGGTGCAACAATAAGTTCAACTTTAACAACAATCCTAACAATGTTACGTAAAATTACATTCTGTATGATGTCTTGGAGTTTTTCTGTGATGCTCTATGGACAAGTCAAAGATAGCATCGCTTCTACTTTTTTAGTTGCCCATTATGATTATACTTGCCGGACTTCTGACAATAAGGGAGAAAATCATATAGTGAACTATGGGCTTACCTTGCAAGTAGCTCAAGATATGGCGTGCACTATGGGACAGAAGCGCCACGATGGAGAAAATGACAGGAGTGAGCAACTACTCTATGTGCCCACGACTTGGCAGAATTATCCTGAGGGAAATATAACATCTGTCGAGACCATTCCACCTTATCACTATTTGACCACGGAAAAGATGGTCGAGATAAAATGGACGTTACTAACCGAACGCGATACCATTTGTGGACTACCTTGTCAGAAAGCAACTGGAACGTATGGAGGAAGGGAGTGGATAGCATGGTTTACCGAAAAACTGCCCACTCGTTTTGGTCCATGGCGATTAGGAGGTCTGCCTGGTCTGATTGTCCGTGCGATGTCAGCCGACAGTATTCATCGTTTTGAATGTAGTAAGGTAGAAAACGTGAAAGAAGCCATTACTTACACTGTACCAGAAAGTAGTATAAAGTCTGCACGTGCCAAATTTGTTAAGTTACGCAATCGTATCTTTGGGAATCCGAACTACGTTTCTAATCCATCGTATTACATTAAGCCTACAGAAATAGAAAGTATGGCAGTGATAGAGGGATTGGTTGTATTAGGAGGGACACCGATTGAGATGAAACCTGCTAAATTTCAACCCTTAGATTTCTGATCATTATATGACTCGTTTTTGGTACTTTTTACTTCTCTTAGTTGCCCCCCTCAGTGCTGTGAATGCTCAGACACAGACAATAAGTGTGAATGGACAGGCTCGTTGCGGTACTGAAAAGGTCGTAGGAGCTCTTGTGACTCTGCTTCAGCCAACGGACTCCAGTATTGTTGCCTATACGACAACTGACAAACAAGGTTTCTACACCCTAAAGGCTACGACTCAACTCAGCGAAGTGCTCCTTAGTATCTCAGGCTTTAATATCAAACGGAAAACGACTCGTATAAAAGCGCATTCGCAAACATTTGACTTCCATGTCAAGGAAGAAAACAGAATACTGCGTGAAATCGTGGTTAAGTCGCAAAAACTGTGGGGGAATCGCGATACGCTCAACTATCTCGTTTCTGCCTACACGCGTGGAAAAGACCGTTCCATAGGTGATGTGCTACAGAAACTGCCTGGCATCACCATTGAGGACAATGGAGTGATTAAATATCAAGGCAACCCTATCAACCATTTCTACATTGAAAACCTTGACATGTTGCAGGGACGTTATAGTCTTGCCACACAGGGTATCAAAGCCGAAGATGTCGCCACAGTACAGGTATTAGAAAATCACGAACATATTCGTTCGCGAAAGGATCAAACTCCCTCCGAGCGTGCAGCAATCAATCTAAAACTTAAAGATAAAGCCAAGGGGATATGGAGCAAATCTGCCAATTTAGGTGCTGGACACAATCACGATCAAATATTGTGGGAGGCTATGCTCCAGACTATGTACTTCGGTAAGGGCAAGCAGCATATGTTGCGTTATAGTGGTGACAATCTGGGACGTTCCATAGAGATTGGCACTGACCATTATGGTTTCTCCTCAGAGGGAAACTCACGTATGGTTTCACTTGTGGAACACTCCTCATCGCCAATAGGCAATAGTTTGTTTGGCTATCGCCATAGCATCAATCTCAACAATTTGGCAAAGCTCTCCGACAGCATTACGATAAACTACAACTTCAATTACAGTCATAACTTCTCGAGAGGGCACTCTTTCTCACAAACTACTTACTTCTTGCCGAATGGTGTGAAGCAGTTGCTGATGGAAGATATAGCCGATCGCACGCACACTCATTCGGCGAATGTTCAACTCATCTACGAAATGAACTTTCAGCAGCGCTATCTCAAGAATACGTTCTCGCTCTGGGGACGGTGGAATGAGGGGCGAGGAGATATTCTTTCCGCCCATCAGTACCAACCCTCGATGTTGAACGAAACTATCGGAGATTCCTCCATTTCACAAACCTTGCACTATCGTTCGTTGGGAGTGACCAATTGTACCCATTGGGTGTACCGCACGGCAAAGGGAGGAGGTTTTGAGTGGACCTCTACTAATCGAGTTTCAAAGACACCACAAACCCTTATCATTGCTGGCGAGAGGGCTGCTCATCAAGACATAGAAATCACTGCTATCTCCACAATCAATAGTTTTAGATTGTTGCGCGACCTTCGTTCTTGCAAATGGACACTTTCCTCCTCGGGAAATTTGAATACCAGCTATACTATACTCACTTCTGCACTCACTCATCCCAATATACCTGTGGCTCCTAATGGAGATATGAATCACATGCATGCCAGTGTAGATTTGGGACCTGTGGCACAATACACGAGTGGTGCTTTCCAATCCAAGCTCAGTGTACCCGTAGCTTTGACCTACACCGCCCTCCACAACGCTGCTATTGAGGGCGAGGATACGGATGCTCACCGCCTACATTTATATTTGCAACCTTCGTTTTCTTTACATTGGAAAGCCACTGATAACCTTACGCTCAACGCCAATGCTCACTATTCAGCCAGCGAGACTCCTTGGAGAAAACTTCTCACAGCCAACGTGATGCAAAACTATCGCAGCCTTTCGCGCTATCGTGCTACACTCGACAACAGTTACGATGCAGGCGCTTATTTCAAAGTGGCATTCAAAGACATCTTCACAAGTGTGTTTGCCCATTTGGAGGGAAATTGGCAGCGTTCGTGGAGTGACATCGCCTACGGAACTACCATTGATGCGCAGGCGCATACGATTATCGAGGCAGTATATATGCCCAATCATAGTAATCGTTACATGCTGACGGCTTATGGACGCAAGGACATTGATTGGCATACACTACAAATAGAACTCTCGGCTACGCGCTCATGGGGGAAGAGTGAAATGTTGCGCCAATCGGTACTCACCACTTATCGCACCACAGGCTATGCCCTTCAAGGTACACTGGCTTTCGATATTGCGAGTGGATATCGCTTGGATTATAGAGCCACATGGCAGCGACAATGTTCGACGAGTCCTCAACATACATTCACCTTCGACGAACTAAGTCAGCGTGCTGAATTGAGCCTTCGCTTGTGCTCTTCGCGTCTATTCTTGAGTCTCCACGCCAGTCATACACATAATAGCAGCTTGACCTCAGAACGTAAAGACTATCTTTTCATGGGTAGTAGTCTGCAATTTAAGCTGTCAAAGAAGGTGGAATTCAACCTCAGCGGTGATAATCTCACGAATATCCGCAGTTATAGATCTCGCTCCATTGGAGATATGGAGAACTACTATTCAGAGTATTATCTTCGCCCATTATCCATTAGCCTAACAGCACATATATATTTATAATGCCTCCTCGTTTTTCTTATTTTAAACAGCCTTCGAACTGCGGTCCAGCTTCATTGCGTATGATTGCTCGATTTTATAGTATTGCTTATGCTGCAGAGATGTTGAGAAAGCATTGTCATATATCTCGATATGGGGTAATTATGCGAGGTATAGATGAGTGTGCCCAATATATCGGTTTTGAAACTATGGGGTTTCTCTCTCCTTTGAAAAATTAGCAGAGGAAGGCGTGTTACCGTGTATTTTACATTGGAACCAGAATCACTTCGTTGTGTGTTACGGAATTACAAACGATAAAGGAAAATATAATATATCATTAATGTCCGATTTTAATGGGACACTAATGACTTGAGAACAAAGATGCCCAACGTACCATAAAACAAGGACAAAAATATATTTGAGGATGATAGTATTTAATAAAAAAATGATGTTCCTTCTGAAAAGACAGCCTATTTCAAATAAGCTGTCCAAAGGACTTGCGAATCTTTTAAAAGAAGGAATCACTGTTAATGGACAATGTATTTTCTTTAAACGTTTTTATGTCAATAATCCACATATAACATTAGATTTGTTTGATGATATGACGGCGTATGAATGTTTTCTCAATAATGTCCACATTGAGGATTTTTGTCGTAAGGATATTGTATCAAATGCTTTTATTCTTGCAGATAGACTGGAGAATATACTTAAAGAAATGAAATGTGGATATGAGATTATATTAACCATACAAAGAGAGTCATGTGTACTTACATTCCATTCGTTGCATGAATCTGAAGCAGATTGGATGGATCTCAGTAAAATCGATGATTATAAATGTGGAATAGCTCTTTTTAGGTCTCAAGGGTAATGCTCCGAATCCGAGGACACCAAAATAAAAGATTAGTTACTTTATTGGTAGTAGGGCGAACTTTTTATAATAGTGTTGTGTGTCAAATAAGTAGTTTTGTGGATACTTGGATTTTATTTTTGATTGTTGCAGCATGAAATTTATGAAGAGGAATATAAACAAATACGGACACACATAAGCGTGTGTCCGTAAATGATTCTAAGGGTATTAGATGTGAAGTCTGTCAGCCCTATTAGTAAGTTAAAGCGTTGTTACAATAATGTCTGTTATGCGTTCTTGGTTTCAGTAACCGATTCTTTACATAACTTCTCATTTATTGTATTAACTGTATATTTATCTTCTCCTGCATAGAAACGGCGGTGTGCTTCCTCCTGGCGAGGTACAGAGAAGTTACTAACACGTTTCATGTACCCAATGATGCGAGTGAGATAATCAACATTCTTAGAATGACAATGTGGACATTCGTGCATATAACGCTTGTCGATATGACCGCAGTCGTTGCAGATAGTGTTAGGAATATTGAATGTGAAATAGTTGCATCCTTCCTGTGCAGCGACACGCAACAACTGGCGATACTGTGGCTCAGAAAGGTGCTCTTCGAGGTTCATGTGAAGGGCAGACCCACCAGTTAGATGTTCAATATATGGTGCTCCATGTAGCTTAAACTTGTCAAGAATCGTCAGTGAGTTGTCTTCTACACGATAGAAATAGCTGTTATAGCAGTTACGTGGAACGAAATAGCCATCTTCGGCATCCCATTTTGCATGCTTTACACCAACATTCTCTGCAGGAATCATCTCACAGTTGAACATTGCTTCTTTAGTTCGGAAAGCCTTGTTCTGTGTTTCTATCAATCCAAGTACAGTCTGTACAAACTTCTTATAGTCCTCATTCGGTGTGATGTCAAGTCCCATGAATTCTGCAGCTTCTACGAGTCCATTGATACCAATAGTGAGATATTGGCGGTCAATGTTGATGTATCCCGCATCAAAGAGTGGCAGCATGTGATTGCGCAATAACTCTTTCAGATTCTCATTATATGCTAATTGAACCTTATGGCATAATACGATGATATGATTAAGATACTCCTTGTAATCAAGGTTGTTGTTGACAGCATATTGTATACAGCGGTTGAGGTTAATGGTTAAGACACTCTTAGAGCCTGTTGATACGCCACCAGCACCAAGTGTATAGGAGAATCCATTGTCTTGAATTTCATTACGTAGACGACAACATGAACTGAGTGAGTCGGCATTATCGCTCATGTATGTGAAGAAGCTATGTCCCTCAGAATACATCTTAGCGGCAAAGTCACCCCATTCCTTATCCTTACAATCATCATTCTCTGCTAACAAAGCCATTGTTTCTACAGGGAAGGTGAGAACAGTCTTTAGTCGTTCTTGATTGAACCAAGTCATGAATCGCTTTTGTAACCATGACAAACTCTCCCAGTCAGGTTGTGAACCATCAGGGAAATAGAAGTTCCCGAAGAGTGATTCAAAGTAAGGACGATCATAATAAGAGATATTCCAGAAAACTGCTTGATAGTTACGTGCTCCCGTAGGTTGGTTCAAGGAATAGACTATCTGTTCAAAGTAGTCTGTAATAACCTTGTCTATCGTACGTTTTCTGACGCTCAAGTCAACTACCTCATCGGCATGTTCCCAATAGTCTTTACCATATTCTTTCTGAATAAAGTAGTTCATATACATCAAGAACTCTGGTGTTGCACAGGCACCTGCAAGCATTGATGAGACCATGAAAACCATGTTTATAAATCCACCGCAGAAGCTTTTTAGATTTGTAGGGGCTGTGGAATTTCCTCCGATAGAGGTTGTACCACCAATAAGCCATGGATACATTGTGATAGAAGCACAATAGTTGGCAAGGTTTGTCTCATCGTTCTTATATATAAAGTGGTGGGTTAGGAGATTTATATATTCATCAGCCAAGTTCTTACCATACATCTTCTTGATACGATCAACGAGCAGTCTTCGATTAAGACGAATGAAACCTTGCTTTGGAAGTTCGCCAATAAGTGTTGCAATGTTTTTGTGTTCGACATTAGCATTGGCGTCAAACTTTGAGCCAGTGGCAGCGTTGGTGGCAATGCAATAGTCTGAGAGGAACTTCATCTTCTCAAGTGTTTCGCGGTCTTCTGTATGTTGCTGACGATAGACAATGAAGCTCTTTGCCACATTGTAATATCCTTCTTTCATCAATGCCAACTCAACTTGGTTTTGGATATCTTCTACCTTGATGTCATTTTGAATATCAAGATTAGAGATAATCTTAGATAATACACCTAAATCAGTTGGTTCGTTAACACTTTCAAAAGCCTTGAGTATGGCGTTCATGATTTTGTCGAGGGAGAATCTTTCCTTTGAACCATCACGTTTAGTGATTGTGAAGTTCTTTATTTCCATTGCTATTTTAGTTTTTAGACGTTTATTATTTTATATGTATTTATCCTCAAAAAAGTATAAGTTAGATACCAATTTTCTCTTTAGAAGTTGTCAGTTTTGGAAAACTTTTTTTGTATTCAACTTTCAAAAGTTTCCCGTTTTGATAAACTTTGTGCTGCAAATTTAAGTAAAAGTATTCAATCGACAAAAGATTATTCGACTAAAAAATATTGGATAAATTACTAACTTTTGATGCTTTTTCGTCTGTATTGTAGACGTACAAAAGAGTTGGCGATGATTTCATCTGATGAAATATTTTTTTTATGAGTGAGCTCTTTTAATTTTATTAGGATGGTTATTCGTTTTTCATAAGTCGACCTCTATTGTCGTATCATTATATAGGAAATCAGCATGATTTACGCTTATTTTTGTTCAGTCTCTTGTCTTTATAGTGTATTTTATATGGTTTTTATGGTTGTAGTATATATAAATAATGTAATTTTGCAGTTCGAAACAAGAAAGTTATGAAAGATATATCATTGATAGCCTTTGATGCTGATGACACACTATGGGAGTGTCAAACTTACTTTGAGACAGTGGAGAGAGAATATTGCGAGATACTAAACTCCTATTCTTCTGCAGATGAGATCTCAAAAGCTCTCTTTGCTGTTGAGACGGCTAACATGCCTCTTTTAGGGTATGGTAGTAAGGCTTTTATATTGTCATTGCTGGAAAATGCAATAGAGATAAGTGATGGGAAACTAAAAGCAGAGGAAGTTAAACGAATCTTAGCATTGGGAAAAGAACTCCTTCAACTGCCTGGTAAGCCTATGAAGGGGGTCGTTGAAACTTTGAAGGTGTTGCGTGAATTAGAGAAATATCATTTAGTAGTATTTACTAAAGGTGAATTACTTGATCAAGAGAATAAATTTCATCGTTCGGGTTTGGCCCCATATTTTGAGGATATTGTAGTTGTTTCAGATAAGACGGAGAAATCTTATCATCAGTTGTGCGAACGTTTTTCGATTGGAGTAGGGCAGCTACTGATGGTTGGAAATTCTTTCCGTTCGGATATAGAGCCTGTACTAAAACTTGGGGGGTGGGCTGCTCATATACCTTTTCATACAACTTGGCAACATGAGGTGATAGAGGAGTACGAACATCCTCATTTGTTGAAATTAGAGTTCTTTACGCAGTTGAAGGACGTGTTATTGTAATGTTTGCTTATCTAATTATAGTATTTAACAAACAAGGTTATTATTGATAAGATTCTTTGTATAGCTTTTTCTGTTTGTAAATAAATATGGATTAACTCTCATCAATTAATTAGAATAACAATGTTAGCACCACAAATAGATTTTTCTGATCGCGAAGAAAGGATTGAATTCATCCAAGAACGTTTCCACTGTAAGGCACCCTCATGTGGCGGTTGTGGGACGTGTAATCTGCCTGACGGTGTTCCTGCCCTTGAATATTTTGCTGATTACATAGATGGTAAGGTTGAGTTTGTAAAGCTTGCAGCAAAAATATGGGAGTAGGGGAAGTGTTTCCGCTCTTGACGTATTAGCTTATAACAATTAGTAAGCTGGGTTGATTTTACTTTTCAAGTAGCTTAGAAGCAGCCTTATCATGCTAAGATTCAAATAAATGGCTTTATTTATTTCACTTTGCTTTACTATTTAATATTAATTTGAGTACTACCATGACAATGGTATGGTAATGTCTACTAAGGTCATGACGATATAATACTCTATTTTACAAGAAAAGTTTAAATTCATTTTGCTGTCACATTTAACATTTCATATAAACCTACTGTATATTAGTAAGTTAGACGTTGATTGCGTATGACAGATGTGACAGCAAATCTAATTTTGGCTGAATTGTGTTGTTAACGATGTACAGAAGATGGACTTGTTGGTTACATTCGATTGCGATGGAGTTATCAAAAGGTTTATAGAGAGATTTGTGCGAGTGCAATAAAGAATAATGGCTATGTTATTAGAGAAATAAGTAAAGGCATAACAAGGTGATGATTCTAAAGTTAGGCTGGTTTTAATGGGCATGGCAATGAACGTCACGTTCATAGATAAAGGCTATCCGTATAATATGGGCTAAGTTGTAAAAACAATAGGGTTGAGTAGGGGAGAGGGTAGGATTAGTATCATCGTTATAAAACTACACCTGGTATTATTGTAAAGTCTTTTCATACTCTTCCAACTAAGTAGTTATCCTTTGTGGTTTAAGGACATGCCCTTTAAGGTTCAAGAACATGCTCCTCTTGGGTATTGTTAACGCCCTTCTTGAGCCTAATTAGGCACCTTCTCCTTTGTAGCTTTTAACTAATTGATTTCAAGTCATTTGTCAGTTTGATTATAACGAGTAATTTTACTCTTGTTCGTAACTATGTTCATGAAAATATGTCGTGATTTTTTATTAGCAATGAAGAAGAATAAATGATAGAAAGATAAGATGTGTAGAAACCTTATAATTGTAGCTGTTTGGAAATAAAGATTAATTTCCTATAAAGTATGAGTTGGTTTTGTCATCTCGTAAAATAACAATACATGTAATAAATATTGCGTAGGAGGAAAGGATAATAATTATTGTATTTTCTATTCAAAGATAGTTTAAGGATGAGACTTGTCCTTTGATAGAAGGTTATAAGGAGAGGATTGGTAGTGTGCTTTTATTCTTTTACAGAGAAAATCAATATTAGTTTATATAGTGAAAGTCAACTTTATCGCTCATTACTTCGAAAGATTTTTTTTCTGATACTGTTTTTTTTCATTTCTTTGTACAGTAAATCTTTTATGTTAGAAGGCTGAAGAAGAGGCTAACGGCTATTTGAGAATTTGTGTGTTTATTATCACTACATGCGTTATTGATTGTCAATACTCCGTTATTCTATTGTTTCGATGATAATGATTTAGGGGTAATTGTTCGTTAATGGCGGATGGTAAGTGTCTGAAAAAATGCAGTTTAGGGCAATAAAAAAAGAGCGGCCTCTTTCGAGAACCGCCCTGATGAAAGGAGGAGTGGTACCACCAGGAATCGAACCGGGGACACAAGGATTTTCAGTCCTTTGCTCTACCAACTGAGCTATGGCACCTTTTATAAAGAAAATTGCCAATATTTACATCCTTTAACAAGTGGATTACTCCTTTGTAATAGGCCATCCTTGCGCCTTTAACTCGAATTCATTTCCATCTCGAGCGATAAGGAATGAACCCAAGTTCTCCTTTGTTATATAACCTATCTGTCTGATATTCTCCATCTTATCAATCTTCTCATGGTCGCCAATTTGTACTGTAAAAAGAAGTTCGTAGTCTTCTCCACCATTTAATGCAGCTGTTGTAAGGTTCATATTAAATTCTTCGCAGGTTGCTGCAGTTTGATAATCAATAGGAATATTCTTCTCATAAACTCTACAACCACAGTGACTCTTTTCGCAAATATGTTTCAGTTCGCTTGCCAATCCGTCAGAGATATCAATCATAGCTGTTGGATGTATTCCTGCTTCTCGTAGTTGGTTGAGAATATCGCCACGTGCTTCTGGTTTCAACTGGCGGTCGATAAGATATTCTTTCCCAGCAAAGTCAGGTTGGAAATCTTCAATGGCTGCACGTTCTTGGCGCAGTGCTTCGAGTCGCCTCTCGTCTTTATTGTTTTGAGCTTCCTTCACCTTATTATTATACTCTTGCACTTGCTGATAGTAAACAGATTTCTCTCGTTCGAGAATTTGTAGTCCCATATAAGCAGAACCAAGGTCGCCTGTCACACAGATAAGGTCGGTCTCATTTGCACCACTGCGATAAGTGACATCTTCTTTAGCTGCTTCACCAATACAAGTTATGTTGATAGCAAGTCCTGTGTATGAAGAAGTGGTATCACCTCCTACGATGTCTACATTCCATTTGGTGCAAGCTTTGTTCAGTCCTGCATAGAACTGCTCGATGTCTTCCACCTTAAATCGCTTGCCCAAGCCTAAAGACACGATGATTTGACGTGGTTGCCCATTCATAGCAAAGATATTACTCATCGCAATCATAGCAACCTTATAAGCAAGATGCTCCATGTCGATGTAAGTCAAGTCAAACTGTACTCCTTCCATAAACATCTGTGAGGAGACGAGTGTTTCTTTGTTTGAATAATTCAAAACAGCTGCATCGTCACCCACTCCCACAATGGTTGAGCTATTAATTGGTTGAATATTTTTTGTAAGACGGTCGATAAGTCCAAACTCACCAAGTTCTTTTATTTCCATTGATTATGTTAATTGCTTTGTGATAAAAAGTCTAAGACGTTCTTTATCTATTTGCTTATAGATTAAAGAACGTCTTGATATAGTCTTATTAGATATGTGCTATGAGCGCTTAATCATTTCACGCATGATTTCTGTCATACGTGGTTGTGCTGCATTAGCAGCCTCCTGAACTTCTTCGTGGCTGACCTTTACTGGTACATCAAAGCCACCAAGGTCGGTAATCACACTGATACCAAATACCTTTATGCCACTGTGTCGAGCAACGATGACCTCTGGCACAGTGCTCATTCCTACTGCATCACCCCCCATCTTATGGTACATACGATATTCTGCAGGTGTCTCAAAGGTAGGACCCTGTACTCCCATATACACTCCATGCATAACTCTGATATTCTTTTCTTTGGCAATAGTGTCTGCAAGTTCTATAAGTTTATGGTCGTAAGCCTCGTGCATATCAGGAAAACGAGGACCTGTTGGGAAATTTCGTCCACGTAGTGGGTGCTCTGGAAACATATTAATATGATCGGTAATAATCATTAAATCGCCAATCTTAAACGAAGGGTTCATACCGCCAGAAGCGTTAGAAACAAATAACGTCTCAATACCTAATTCGTGCATGACACGGATGGGGAAGGTTACATCCTTCATATTATATCCTTCATAGAAATGGAAACGACCCTCCATGGCCATGATATCTTTATCTCCAAGCTTACCGAATATAAGTTTTCCAGCGTGACCTTCTACAGTAGATACAGGGAAATTAGGTATATCTTGATATGAGAAGGCATAACTATCAGTTATCTCTGAAGCTAATTGTCCGAGGCCTGTGCCCAGAATGATGGCTGTCTTTGGACTTGTGGTCATCCTCTCTTTTAGCCAAGATGCTGTTTCTTGACATATATGTTCGCTTTTACTTCTTCTGATAATTTATCAACATCGATTAGTCGTGCCTTATCTTTCTCTGTTGTGACAATCAACTTAGGCTCAGGCATTTTTGCAAAGGTCTCATTTATTCGGTTTATATCCTTTGTTGTAAATGCGTGATGGTCGGGGAAAGAGAGGGTAGTCAGTGCATTGTTACCCGTAAAAGAGTTTAAATCTAACTCTAACTGTTTAGGCGACATGATACCTGCAAGCAGCAAGATATTCTTTCCTCTTATCTCTGTAAGTGGTAAGTTTCGTGTCTTACTGAAGATAGGCTCTAAATCACAATAATCTAAAGTAGTGAAATAAAGCTGTTGAAAAGGGTAAAGCTCCATTGCTTTACTCAACACACGATAGTCTATAGGATTAAGACTTTTAGGACATTTGGTGATAATTACTATGTCAGCACGATTCTTTCCTGACAATGGTTCACGAAGCCGACCAGCAGGAAGGAGCTTGTCATAGATGATTAATCGATGATAATCAACTAATAGAATATTAATTCCTGGTTGTACATAACGATGCTGAAAAGCATCGTCTAATAGGATAACATCAACATCCTTTGTCTCTTCATCAGATGTTAACCTGTCTATTCCTTCACAACGATTCTTGTCTACTGCAACGCGAATGTCAGGAAACTTCGTCTTCATCTGATAAGGTTCGTCTCCAATCTCACGCATGGGTGTGTTCTCGTCAGCCAAAACATAGCCACGACTTTTACGTTTATATCCACGGGAAAGTACAGCTACCTTCATCTTATCTTTCAATAACCGGATAAGATACTCTACATGAGGAGTCTTTCCAGAGCCCCCAACAGTGATGTTCCCGACGGATATAACAGGGATACCAAATCGTCGTGTCTTAAGAATATTCAACTCAAATAGCTCGTTGCGCAGACCAACTCCTAATCCATAGAGCCAGCTAAGCGGTATGAGCCATTTGTTTATTTTGATGTGATCTCCTTCCATATCTAATTAATGGATGTTAGGATAAAAAGGCAGACGAGCTTGAATAGCACTTTGTTGATTAATTGTCTTCAAAAGTGTAAATGGCTCATAATAGTCGCCTAAGTTTGCACGTAGTTCATCGCTCAGATAGGTGTCAGGTTTTACCTGCTTTAGTATCTGGTCCAAGACGTCGTCAGCCTCTGGATATGCTGATGTCCTGTAGTTTGGTAGTTTAGCAAGTTGAGCAGCTTTTGCAACTGCAACATCTAATCCACCAAGTTGATCAACGAGTCCAATCTTCTGCGCATCTTGTCCTGTGAATACGTGTCCCTGTGCAATTTTCTCCACTTGATTATCTGTCATCTTGCGTCCTTCTGCAACACGATGACGGAAGAGTTTATAACCTCTGTTCACATACTGGCTAAGATATGACATCTCTTCTTCAGTGAAAGGACGTGCACGTGTGCCAAAATCAGCATACTTGTTGGTCTTTACCTCATCAAATTTCAGTCCCAATTTCTCCCTAAAGAGATTGCTTATGTCGGGGAACATACCAAAGATACCTATTGAGCCAGTGATTGTTGTAGGCTCAGCGACAATCCAGTTTGCTGGTGCCGACATATAATAACCACCCGATGCAGCCATTCCTCCCATGCTTACAACAACTGGTTTTAACTTCTTCATTTCCATAATCTGGTGCCATATCTGTTCTGATGCGTAAGCCGAACCACCACCAGAATTGATACGTATGACAACAGCTTTTACGTCTTTATCTTTCGCTAAATCCGCTAAGTCTTTACAAACTACTTGTGCATCAATCTGGTGACCTTGTGAGAAAAGACCTCCTACGGCACCATCTACAATGTCGCCATAAGCGTAATAAACAGCCACTTTGTTGTTTTCATCACCTTGGTTCTTCGCTTCCGTATTCACCATGTCAGCGATTGTAACCTGTTCGATATCGTCGTCAGAATCAATCCCTAACTGTTTCTTGACAACAGTCTTTATTTGGTCAGTATATAATAAGCCATCAACAAGTTTAAGTTTAACATATTCTTGTGGATCTGCAAAGGTAATCATACTATCAGCATAGGCGTTCAACTGTGCTACAGATAATCCTCTGCTTGCACCAACCTCTTTTGTGATATTGCCCCAAATACTATTTAGATAAGCTGATGTTTGCTCACGGTTGGCATCGCTCATCTTGTCGCCAGTGAACATTTCAGTAGCACTCTTGTAGGCACCCACCTTAACAACCTGCATCTTAACACCAAACTTTGCCAAGAGATCTTTGATAAACACGGGCTCAGAAGCAAGTCCATGCCAATCAATCTGACCTTGTGGATTAAGATAAACCTTATCTGCAACAGACGAAAGATAGTATGTTCCTTGTGTGTAAGTGTCTGCGTATGCGATAATCCACTTCCTACTTTTCTTGAAATCTAACAGTGCATTGCGAAGAGCTTGCATTGATGCGTATGAATCAGCAGCAAAGGCACCAGCCTCGATGTATATTCCTTTGATATTATCATTATCTTTTGCTTTTTTGATACCTTCAATCATATTGTCAAGTCCCAGACTATTTACTTGAGTACCTTGTAGCTGACTAAGAAAATTATTATCACTTCTTTCTGATAGTTGTCCTGAAAGGTTCAATACCAGTACAGAGTTTTCTTCTGGTTCTTTTGTGGCATCTTGCGACGTAATCATGCCAACAATGCCACAAAGAGCAAAGAAACCTGTAACGATGCTAAATAACATCATTCCGAAAAAAGAAGCAAAGACGAACTTGAAAAATTGTTTCATATATAAGGTATCTAATCAGTATTTACTTGCAAAGATATATATAATAGATGTAAAATCCAAATTATTAATGAATTCTTAATAACTTTGTAGGCATTATGAAGCGTATTATTTTAGCAATTGATAGTTTTAAGGGCTGCTTATCCTCATTGGAAGCGGAGGAGGCTGCCGAACATGGCCTCAATGAGCGATGGCAGGGGATAGAGGTTGTCAAGGTTCCTGTTACCGATGGTGGAGATGGTATGTTAGAAGTATTTTTACAGTTGTCTGACTGTGAAAGGGTCTTTGTCGAATGTCATGATGCACTCATGCGCCCTATTCGTGCCAGCTATGGTGTTCGTTCTGATAATACTATAATCATTGAAACAGCATTGTCTTGTGGTATCAACCTAATTAATAATCAAGAACTTAACCCATTACGTGCAACAACTTATGGAGTTGGTGAGCTTTTAGCTGACGCACTACAGAAAGGGTATAAGAAGTTTATTATTGGTCTTGGGGGGTCTGCTACAAGTGATTGTGGACTTGGGATGTTAACTGCCTTAAAGAATATTTTAGGAAATAGCTGGCGTGATAAGATCTTACATAATTTAGATATTACTTTAGCTTCAGACGTCAGTAATCCGCTCTATGGAGAGCATGGAGCGGCAGCTGTCTTTGGTCCACAAAAGGGCGCAACAACCGAGATGATAGGCTACTTGGATCGTCGAGCTCGTACTTTTTCACGTATGGCCTCTGTGCAATTAGGTGTAGATCATGCTTTTGACAAAGGTGCTGGAGCTGCTGGTGGATTAGGTTATGCCTTCCTTCAATTTATGAATGCAAAGATACAGTCGGGGGTTGATATACTTTTTGAAACTATCAATTTCGATGCTATCATAGATAAAGCTGATTTAATCATAACAGGGGAGGGGAGTGCTGATGCTCAAACACTAATGGGGAAACTACCTCTAAAAGTCTTAAAATATGGGCTTCGCAAAAATATTCCTGTTGTACTCATAGCGGGTAGGGTAGTAGATGTTTCTTCTTTACTCAGTGCAGGCTTCTCTCAAGTAGAATGTGTTACGCCTTCAGATATTCCTTTTTCAGAGGCTATAAAACCTGTTATAGCAAAGGAAAATATCCATAAAACGATGTTCAAGCTTTGATATGTAGGGAGAGTATCTCATAATTTGAATTACTGTTTCTTTACTTTTTCCTGATAAAACTGATATTTTAAGATATAGATTTCTTTGATGTAATACTAATATGCAAATAATATATTGTACCTTTGCAAACGATTTTAAGTTAAGTAAATAGATTGTTTTATATGGACGGAAAACAGACTGATAGTTCCAAGAGAATCCTTCGTAAGAAACTTGATTTGCTCCTTCGTACAGGACAGATATTAATGGAAAGTTCTGCAGATACGAGTCGTGTGAAACGCAACATGGAACGTACTGCTGCATATTTGGGTCTTCCTAAGGAGAACCTGCACATTAATGTTGATTATTATATGTTGCAGGTGAACATAAGTGACGAAGCTCACAGTTTTTCTAAAATGCAACGTTGTGACAAGCATGTAATTAATCTGCTTGCTATTCAGGAGGTTTCTAAACTTTCATGGCGTGCTATTCAGGAAGATTACTCAATAGAGAAATATGAGGAAGAACTTGAGAAGATTGCTCATGGTAGACATTATTACACCGAATGGGTTATTGCTATTGGTGCTGGTCTTGCCTGTGGTGGATTTTGTATACAGTTTGGTTGTGACTGGACAGCATTCTTCTATGCTTCTATAGCTGCTATTTTGGGTAATCGCTTACGTATGTTTTTGAATCATTCTGGTTCTAATTTGTATGCAAACTTTGCTATTGCTGCTTTTGTTAGTACGATTTTAGCATGGCTATCGTCGTTCCTCTCATCCCCTTCTGTTCAGATGGCACTCCCTGAGTTTATCCGCCCTTATCTTCATTCTGAGACTCCTTGGCACCCTCTCTTAGCTTGTGCACTATATATTGTACCTGGAGTTCCTTTGATAAATGCAGTTAATGACCTGTTAGACAATCATATAAATACTGGTTTAGTTCGAGCCACAAACACATTGCTCATTGTTGTTTCAATGGCATTTGGTATTATGTTGGCAATAAAATGTGGCTGTTTTGATGGTTTTGTAAAGACCCTTCCAACAGTACCTCACCATTCTTTCTCAGTTTATGCAATAGCTGCAGCAATCTCTGCAGTGGGGTTTGCGACGATTTATAACATTCCATATCGTTTGATGCCTTGGATTGCAGTTGGTGGTGTAATATGTGTCTGTACTCGTAACTTTGTATATCTTACCCCTGAATCAGGAAATGTTGGCTTAGGTTTGGGACTTGTTGTTGGTTCTTTATGTGGGTCTGCATTGATATCACTCATTAATATTAAGGCTGTTCATATTTTCCACACTCCACACCAGTGTATTACTATTCCAGCTGTTATTCCTATCGTTCCAGGAGTATTAATGTATCGTGCACTTTATGGCTTCATGGAGTTACAGGGTGTTGTTGGGGAAGTTACAAGCGCTATGTCCTTTGCTATTAATGGCTCATTGGTGTTATTTTGTATAGCTTTGGGTGTTGCTATTCCTAATATCTTTGCTAGAAAATGGATTGCTCCACACCGTAGAGCAAAGCTGGAGCGCATGATTGAAGAACGTCGCCAGCGTGGTAAGTTTGTTGATTTACATAACTATAATATTGATTAGAATTATTGGCTTTGCAGAAATATAGTTTAGTCTTTTATTATATGCATAAGATGGATATATCATCTTAGCTTCATAAAAGAGACGATTCTACTAATATAGAACAATGAAATCGGGACTGTTACAGTTCCGATTTTCTTTTTTTTATGTAATGTCTTTGTTTTCCTTTATATTATAATCACCAAGAATATGCTATTAAATATTTATCTTTTATTTAATTTTAGTAAGTAATTAAGTTCTAAAAGCATGATTAATAACGATTTAAGAGACACTATATAATCATAGTTGAATGTTCAATTCTTCTTAAAAAGGCCTTTCTTAAAATAATGGTCATTATGATAAATAAATAGTATAGACTGTTCTTTTATTCGTTTATAATGAGATGTAACATCAATGAAAGTAACTGAAAAGAGAAGATTTGATGGCTGATAAAGTTAATGACTGACATAAGTTAAATGCCTATGATGCCTTATTATAATAAAAGAAAGAGGTAACTGCCTTTGAAAGACAATTACCTCTTTGCATATTTCTTTTACTCAGTCAAGTATTATTGACCAAATAAATTACTTCAACTTAGTATAGCCATACTTAGCGCAACGACCGAGTTCTTCCTCAATGCGGATGAGCTGGTTGTACTTAGCCATACGGTCTGTACGTGACATTGAACCAGTCTTAATCTGGCCAGAGTTTGTTGCAACAGCGATGTCAGCGATAGTTGTATCCTCTGTCTCACCAGAACGGTGTGATGTTACAGTTGTGTAACCATGACGATGAGCCATCTCGATAGCCTCAAGAGTCTCTGTCAATGAACCAATTTGGTTAACCTTAATAAGGATAGAGTTAGCTGCACCCATCTTGATACCCTTCTCGAGGAACTTAACGTTAGTAACGAACAAGTCATCACCAACGAGCTGGCAACGGTCACCGATAGTAGATGTTAACTTAACCCAGTTCTCCCAGTCGTTCTCATCGAGACCATCCTCGATAGAGTCGATAGGATACTTTGTGATAAGGTGCTCGAGATAAGCAATCTGCTCATCAGCGCTAAGCTTCTTACCATTAGGATCCTTTGGCATACCATTCTTCAACTGGCGATAGTCATAGAACCACTTACCATCCTCGCATACAGCGAACTCAGAAGCAGCACAGTCCATTGCAATCTTAACATCCTTACCTGGCTCGTAACCAGCATCCTTGATAGCCTGAATGATTGAGTCAAGTGCATCCTCAATACCATCGAACTTAGGAGCAAAACCACCCTCATCGCCTACTGCAGTAGAGAGACCGCGCTTCTTCAAAAGCTTAGCAAGTGCGTGGAATACCTCAGCACCCATACGGATACCTTCCTTCTCAGAAGGAGCACCAACAGGACGAATCATGAACTCCTGGAAAGCGATAGGTGCATCAGAGTGAGCACCACCGTTGATGATGTTCATCATTGGTACTGGCAATACGTAAGTATTAGCACCACCGATGTAACGATACAAAGGAATATTCAATGCCTTAGCAGCTGTCTGAGCTACTGCCAAAGAAACGCCAAGGATAGCGTTAGCACCAAGCTTACTCTTTGTAGGAGTACCGTCAAGTTCAATCATCTTATAGTCGATTGCACGCTGGTTCAGCACGCAGTCACCCTTCAATGCAGGAGCGATAACGTTGTTTACGTTCTCAACTGCCTTGAGGACACCCTTACCCAAGAAACGGTTCTTGTCACCATCACGAAGCTCAAGAGCCTCATTCTCACCGGTAGATGCACCAGATGGAACGCTTGCACGACCCATTACGCCATTTTCAAGAGTTACCTCTACTTCAACTGTAGGATTGCCACGTGAGTCCATAATCTCGCGAGCATGTACTTTTTCAATCTTCATAACTTATGTGTTTATTAAAAATCAGTTATATTTTTAACTTTCTTTTCTCCTTGCAAAGTTAATAAAAAAAGTCGTAATCATCCCCTAACGACTCGTTATATTTCTCTTTTTGACAAAATTAACGTTTATCACATTATGATGACAGTAACACTTCTGGCTGCTTGTGCACCCATAACAAGTGCTTGTTCGATATCTGCAGTCTTGCTCGGACCTGATATAAAGCAGCCATAACCATAATCAGTCATGTGAATCTTGTTGTAGGCTTCGTGCATGTTATTGACGATTTTATCACGTTGTACGAGAATAACAAGATTCTCTGAGATAAAACAAACGACCCTTTCTTTCATCGTTTGTGGTACCCATACACAACCATTCTCAGCCACAGCAATATCGCCTTGAATAATCCCGACATCTGTTCCGTTTAGGTCTTGTGCCTTAGCAACGGTATCAGGATTAAGGTCTGCCTTTATCCCTTCTACGTTAGAAGCCAATACTTTTGCATCTGGATAAGCCTTTTGTATCAACTCATTGATATCATCATCAGCCTTTGCTTCAATAACTTCACAACCAACAGTGTGGCTCATCTCAATGAACTGCTGTACTACATCTTGATATTTAATACCTTCCATCACTTTCTCAGGCATATCAAAATGTTGTTTAGTATTGCGACGCAATTTATTAAATAGTTCTTCTTTATTCATGTTTCAGTTCCTCCATTGCGTGCTTAAATATGACATGGAATGGCTTTTTCGCAAACTTTGGCATTGTATGACCAATGCTCCATGGATTAAGCTTTATATCCATTAGCGATTCTGGTATGTGATTGGCAACTGATGAATTACGAAGTAACGCATCATAAATATGATAGTTTTCGTAAACAACTTTCATACCTTCTGCCATCACCTTCTTCTCTTTGTTCTCTGTTCCATACGTTTCAAGGCTCTGACGCCAGCGATAAATCTGACTTCCAGGGGTTACCTTTGCAGGACAAACGCAGTCACAACTCAAACATAATGAGCATGCTGACACATTACCACTATGCTGTTTTGGATTCTTTAGCATACCAAGGTCGACTCCAATAGGACCAGGAATAAAGTAACTATATGAATAACCTCCAGAACGACGATAGACAGGACAAGTATTCATACATGCACCACATCGAATACACTTCAGTGTCATCCAATGTTCTTTATTAGCAATCATGTCACTACGACCA
>QWBZ01000222.1_pt1 | contig 24795 bp, 31 predicted proteins | sample 1972441 | NCBI WGS metagenome assembly QWBZ01 (sample SAMN09866721, study PRJNA288562) | Human oral metagenome isolate term6_saliva, whole genome shotgun sequencing... | isolation source: mouth | host: Homo sapiens | place: USA: California
CCCCGAAACCCCAAAGCCCCAAAGCCCCAAAGCCCCGAAACCCACCCAAGAGGGAAGAAAAAACAAGCCGAAAGAAGAAGTTACAAGAGCGCCGCCCCCCAAACCCCAAAAGGGCGCGGAAAACCCACACCCCAAAAGGGGCGCAAGGAAACACGAAAAACCCACCACCAAAAGGGGCTTCGCCCCCTTTGGATTCCCCCACCAACGGGGCGCTGCCCCTTTGGATTCCCCGGGTCGCTCGCGCTGGGCTGCCGCCCATCCCTCGCTTAAGTGGAAAGGAAGAAAAATTGTGCGCTCCTCGCGCTGGGCTGCCGCCCATCCCTCGTCGCTAGAGTTTTTGGGGAAAGGAAAAGGGGAAAGGGAAACTACATGAGCGCCAAAGCGGGAGAAATTACACTAGCGCGACCCCACTTACAAGAAGGCTTACACGAACGGGTTGGAGCTCGCTACGCTCGCTCCAACCCTACCCCCCTTTAAGCGCCCACACATCGCTACGCGCTACGCGCTACGCTCGGTGGGCACGTTCCCCCCGAGGGGGGAAGGGTTTTTATTCGGAAAGAAAAAGAAAAAATTACAAGCCCTATATATAATATATGATATAACTCCTGTCTTTCTTACATTAGAAAGTAGGAAAAAGCCTAGCACCCTACAAAATTTCGGTGCCAAAAATTTAAGTTTTTCTACTCAAAAATTACACACTACTTACATGAGCGCGCAGTCGAAAATTTAAGTCATAACTACATGAGCGCGCAGTCATAAATTTGTGCAAAATTGCACAATAAAATAATTTACCCAAAAAATTTACGCAAAAAAATAAGCCTGAAAAATTTTTGGAAAATTTCAGACCTATAAAATTTTATGGAAAATCTTTGCGACTGCGCGCTCGTGAGTTTTTAAAGTGTGTAAAGTATGGGTCGTCTTTGTTAAATTCTACATAGTGTTTGCGCACAGCAGGAATATATAGTTCTTCATCGCGCACATATATTGTATCATCAAAAAGAAAACTGCGGTTTATAATGTAATGGTAACTTTGTGCCAAAAACAGTAGTCTGTCTAATTCGCGCACATCTATATAGACTTTTTGTGGTCGAGCCATATAGACCATTAGTCTAGCTATTTCTACAGCACTATATGGCTTTGAGACTTTCTTTTTAGAGCAACTGAAAATTCTTTTCATTTATCCACCTATATCTGATTACCTGTAGTGACTGGATAACTTCCCCACTAAATCTATCTACATATGTGACATATGACTTGTTGTCAATAGTTGAAGTAGATAGTATGCATTGATAACGCTTATCTAGTGGCAATAGTGCAAGATAGTCTTCCCAATGTTCCATTGGGGTTTTAGTGGCATCTACCTTTAGCGTAACTTCACTAGAGTAGCATTGAATATGGGATAGAGTATCAAATCTGAATATGATAATGCGTTTTTCCATTTTGTTTCCCCTTACGGTAGCTTTTTAAAAGCTACACTTTCGTTAGTATCGAACTTATAGCACAGATTGTAAATTAACCCAACCTTTTTGTGCGCGCGGTTGATAATTTCAATGTAAGGACTTTCGCCTTTAGATGAGATATACACATGGTGACAATCTTGCTCACATGAGCGCGCGTCCAAAAATTCAAGTAATCGTACTATAAGGTCGTCTATGTTTTCGATTTCAGTATCCCATTCTAGTTCAAGTAATTCTGTGTGACTTGACTGCGCGCTCATGTAATCAAACTTAATTGATGCTTGGGTCATAAATGCCTTTTTCCTTTCGTAGTTCGTCAGTAAAAACGGTTACGGTTTCACGATATTCTGCACTTAGGCGTTTGAAGGTGTTAGCTAGTAGTTCAAAGGCTTCGTCGGTTGTGTCGCCTTTCCACCCTACAGACTCCATTTCGTCTACCATGTTTTCCATTAGGGCGAACACACCTTGAGCAAGAAGAGAATCGGATAGTTTGTCGCTTGCGCGCTCGATAATGTTTCTTAGTTCAGTTGTAGTTAGTATCATTTTATTAGTCCTTTTCACTTACAACGCAATAGATTATTACTATTGCTAGGGATATGTTGAGTAGATATTTGATTAGTACCATTTTGACCTCCCATCTTTTTGTCCATCTACGAAGCCACGGTCGTAAATGTGTCGAAGTTCTGGATTGATGGTGTCGCGTACATTGAATCCATTTGTCCCATCTGCATAGCCTAGTTCGTATATATCACCACACTTGGTTGTTTTCCAATCCTCATCTGCATACATGAGCGCGCAGTCAGAATCGTCTTCCATCGGCTTTTGCATGGTAGAAAGTTGGCTTTTGAGATTATTTATCTCTGTCATTAGCGCTCCTCCTATTTCTAGTATTTCTGACGATTTATCACTTTCATTTTCACTATCATTAACTACTGCGAGCATAAGTCTAAGGTGTAGTGTTTTGGTGTCAATTTCCGCACAATGAAACGATTCTAGTTCTCTATCTTCAAAGTGCGTAAGTCCTAGGCGCATTGCGGTTGAAAAATTTAGCGCGCTTATGTACTCAGTAACTATTTCGCTTGGTGTTACATCATTGCAACTAACTCTAATTGAATATATAGCCATTTTATTTCCTCTTTTCTTACTTTCTATATATATTATAACAAAAAAATTAGTTTTATTCAACTTAGTAGAAGAAAAAACTAATTTTGGACTTTATTTTTTAGTTTTACCATTGTGTAAAATGCTGAATTGCTACTCCTAGTAAAGGACAAGCAACTCCAAATAGAATTAGATTTTGAATAAAAATTTGGGCTGGCGTGCGCTTTGAATTGGGATTGTCTAATTCTGCGTCCATTTCGATTAGAGTTGCGAGTGCAATTCCAACAACCACAAATACAAATACAACTACATAGTATGTCATAAAAATTACTCCTTTCTTACATGAGCGCGCAGTCAAGATTTTAAGTCATGCGACTTCGCGCTCGTGGATTTTAACTGTCCATTAGTCCATTAGTCCATCAAAGTAACCTTCTTCATAGTCACTTTTATATGGAGTATTTTCATATAGGTTATAATGAAAACTCATTAACCCATCTATATATCCCTTTTTATAAGCATCATCGCAACATAGATGAAATACTTCTCTTTCCTCTTGAGATAAGTTTAGTTGTGCCATTCTTTCTTTCCACTTATCCATTTTAAATTCCCCTTTCTTTTTCTATATATATTATACCAAAAAAATAGTTTCCTTCAATTAAAAAGAAAACTAAAAATTTCATATTAAAATTATGTTCTGCTTACGTGTGCGCGCAGTCATATTTTTCTACCATACTGCATTTGCGGATATAATGTCACCAAACTGATTTACTTCGGTTTTGTGTTCTTTATTGAGGACGATAAAGTTCTCTGGCGCAATTATTTCTATGGTGTAGCGCATTAAGTTGTCTTCACCAAAGTAGCCAATAAGCCGTCCTGATGCGTCGGCAAGAGAAGTGGAAGTAATAAAACCCACCTGTTGTTCATCGTGTCCTTCGTAATCTACTATTGCATCATATTGAAAAACCATTTTATTCTCCTTTTATTTTACCATACCTACAAAAAGATATATGTTTGTATGTTCGATGTAGTCATCAATAATGTCAAAAATTGTATCCCATTCGGCGCCACGAATATCGTATGAATCACTTAGTATGTAGTCTACAGTTACCCAAAAGTAACCTTCTTCTATATCTGTTTGATAGTCAGTTTCATACTTCACTTGAATATCCATTGGCTTGCTAATATTCCAATTTGGATTGCCTTTAGTAGCAATGATGTTTTGGATAATTCCGAGTGTATATTGAAAGGGATAGTCTTTCGGAAATTTTAATACTAACTGTATTGTCTGCATTGTGTTCTCCTTATACGAGCGCGCAGTCGACTTCGGATTGAGTAAATTTATGACTGCGCGCTCGTGAATTGTTCTAGTGAGCCTTAAAGTTATAAATTGGCTTTAAAATATCAACGATATCTATTGTATCGCCAACCTTGTCCAAAATTTCATCTATCGGCTTATATGCCATAGCACTTTCATCTAGCGTGCCTTCGGTTACACTTGTGGTGTAAATTCCTTCCATGCTTGACTTAAACTCTTCCATAGTCAGAATCTGCTTTGCAGTACCTCTGCTATACAATCTACCTGCGCCATGTGGTGCGGAGCAATTCCAATCTTCGTTGCCCTTACCAACTCCTAGTATGCAACCATCACGCATGTTGAGTGGGATAAGTACCCTTTCTCCCTTTTGCGCGCTGATAGCGCCCTTGCGAGTGATGTTGTCGTTGAAATTGATGTAGTTATGGATAGTTTCAAAGTTAGGTAGAGCATAATACACAAAACCCAAGTGCGCGCAGATGTCCCTTGCGATAAGGTGTCTATTAATGCTTGCCCATGCTTGGCAGATTTCCATGTCATGGAGATAGTTATCTCTGTCTGCGCCCTCTAGGTAACATAGTTCCTTTGGTATCTTTGGAGTTGGTAGTTGTGCAAGCGCATCTGCAATTTCATGTTCTCTGCCCTCTGTCTTATACTGCTGCGCGAGTTCTCTCTTGCGCTGAGGTAGCAGTTGCTTGATGTTGTGGATTGCTTTATTTTGGTATAACAGTGCTACCTGCTTACCAAGGTTACGGCTACCAGTGTGGATTATGAGGTACTTATTGCCGTTGGAGTCGACGTCGATTTCGATAAAGTGGTTACCACCACCTAGTGTTCCAAGTGACTGTGCCAAACGAGGCACATTTTCCAACTCGTTGTAGCATCTAAGCTCGGTTAGGTCAAACTCGTATGCTACCTTTTGGCGCACATGGAATCCACTTGCGATATTGGCGTTGATGAAGTTGTCAAGCGCCTCAAGGTCAAGGTCGATGTTGCCCAGTTCTACTGTCAGCATACCACAACCTATATCCACTCCCACAATATTAGGAATAACTTTGTCGCCCAGATTAGCAGTAAAGCCTATTACACACCCTGCGCCCGCATGAACATCAGGTATTATGCGTACCTTGCAATCAGCAAAGGCATCTTACTTTGTGAGTGTGTACACTTGCTCTAGTGCCTTTGGTTCTATATTATCTGTAAAAATTTTTATGTTGCTCATTTTATATTACCTTTATTCTATATGGTTAATCAATTTACTAAAATCTTCCATCGTCATATCCATGCGCATAGGCTCTACATAACATTGAATGTAGTAAGTCCGCGCTCATGTCTTGCTCTGTGTATTGTTCACGTGTGATTAGACTCACATATTCACCATACACATATACTGACAAGTGGTCAGGAGCAACCAAACTTGCCTTAGTGCGAATTACGTGACCTAGTGCATATTCATATGGTTGTAGTGTCATTTTTATATTCCCCTTTCATACAAGCACAACTCATGAGCGCGCAGTCAAGATTTTATTCCATCATACGTATCTTATACGTCCATTTCAATATCGTTCAGCGCCCAGTAAATATAGTCAGCATTTCTAATCACATAGTTGTTGCTCTCATAAGATGCGTCACGACATAGATAAAAGTATTCATTATGTATGCTTGTGATAATAACATCTTCTATCACGAACTCTTTATTTAACTCTATATCATAAAACTTCTTACCTATAAAATCTGCCTTGCTCATTATTTTACCTCTCTTTTATCTATATATATTATACTCCAAATTTTATTTTATTGCAATAAAAAAGAATAGGTAAAATTTACCTACTCTTAAACTTCTAAAACTCTATTATACATTGCGTAAAACTCATGAGCGCCCAGTTGAAAATCTGAGTCAATATGATAGTGTCCAAAATACCACTTTACAGCTTTTCTATCTCCTATTTCATCAAGAATGAATTGTAGATAGTTTGGCATAACCGCCATTTTAGGGTCAGTATATGGTAGTCTATATTTGTCGATAGCATCAATGGCTTTGTCTGGCGCATCGTGTGTGACTATCATATTTATGCGTTCCATGTTGGCACGGAGTGTTTCTGCCCCATATTCTAGCTCTCTGTAACTCGGTACTTCTTCTTCCCAATGATTTACACCGGTAGTACGATAGTGAATGTCTGTAGACCTTGCACCACCCATACACCAAATTACATGAGCGCCCAGTTCTAAAACTTCACCACGCATTACATGAAATACATGAGCGCGCAGTTGATGGCACTTCGCGCCCTTGTAAGTTACAATTGGATATTGCGCGAGTGCAGGGAAGTTTTCGTGGTTACCATCAACAAATAGAGTTGTGTAATTTCTGTTTTCGTATGTGTCAAGTACATATCTATCTTCTGCGCTTTCACCCACCACCCATGGCGCACCAAAGTCGCCTGCAATGAGTAGATGGTCGTCATGAGTTAGGTTGCGCTGTTCTTCCCAATTTTTGGTATTCAGTTTTTTCCAATCGAAGGTGCTATGTGTGTCACCAGTAACAAATAATCTACCCATTGGTCTGCTCCTTTCTATTTTATATATGTATCTATTTCCCTTTTTACTTCTGCTTTTGCTTTGCGTCTGTTATACCCAAAATCTCCGTGCGCGCGGGACATCATAGTGCTATCCATTCGCGCCTTTGAATGGGTACGTAGGTCGCGCGCATTTATAGTTCCACAATTGCCACCCAAATTTTTGTCTTTGGGCTGTGTGGTTGGTATTGATTTTCGTTTCTTTTTCCCCATTTCATGACACTCCTTTATGACTGCGCGCTCATGGATTTTTAATAAATCCAATCTGTCTTTTCGTATAGGTTTTTAGTAGTTGATAGGTCTGTATCATCATCAAGGTTGTCAAGCGTAATTTTCTTTAGGTCTTGATGTAACTTACTGCGGTTACGAGTTACTTCTACTTTATCAAAAAGATTAGACTCGTTATCCCATGCCTTTGGCGCAGTTTTACGTTTTCTAAACATACACATATGGCGTAAGTAACGTTTAACTACTGAACTACTAATTCCCATTGTAGTACGCATTTCATTATAAGTTAGAAAGTAAGTTCCTTCTACTAGGATACAATTAGTATAATACGTTTCTTCTCTAATACCATAATAAATTACAATTTTATATAAGTGGCGCACAAAGTAGTTTTCATGCTTTCCAGTATTTGGGTTCCACTTACTTAGTGTATGAAAGTTGCCCCATCCATCTTGGCGCGCGAGTTCTTTTACTTCCTTTGTAGACCAATCTGTGTGAGATAGCGCATGTGTGTGCTTTTTAACCTCAACCCTAAACTTAAATGTATCTTTAAGTCGTTGAAATTTCTTCTCGTCAACTTCAACCGTAAGTTGTGATGGATATAAACCCTTACCGAGATATCTCTTTTTAAGGTCACGTTCCTTATTTTTCTTACGCATGGTACTACCTCTTTTTCTCTACCTTTATTATACTAAAATTTTAATAAAAAGTCAAGAGAGTTTAATTAAAAACTCCCTTGTATAAATTGCCTTATTTGGATTGTAATTTTAACAGTTATTGCGTTCAAAATGGCTTGTGCTTCGGCTATATTTTGCGCGGTACCAACCCAATCCCCCGTACGAGGATAACTACGTGTTCTCACCGTATATCCCATAGACTCTGCAAATAAACCACCGCCTGCACCGACTGGCGCACCATGCACAACTTCCATAAACTCTTCTGTAGAAATTCCACCATGACGCAGTCCCGCAAGTGATGCTTTGGCTTCGGTTATGCCAGTTTGGATACCAATTATAATTTGTGATGCTGGCACAATATTACCATTAAACATAAAGAAGCTGTTTTTGGTTATTTGTCCTAGTTCAAGTTGTGGTGACATTGCTAATGGCATGAAAGCACTTGCGTTTTGTTCTATCATTGAGGTAAGTGCGCCCACATCAATTGGAGCATCGGATAGTACAGAACCTGTAGCAATGTATTCTTGCAACAGTCGGTTCGCGCCCACAACAGGCACGTCCATTAATGGCATTGAGGTTGTAATAGAACTCATAAATTCAAAATTCTTAACTTGCACACCAAACATTTCAAATAGAAGAAGGTCTACAGGAGCGCGCGCTCCACTAGCAGTAAGTTGGTTTCCTACAAACTTTACCATTTGAGAAGGAAGTGACTTTGCATTAGGGAAGAAATTTTTTACATACTCCAGTATAAGGGCAGCTTGAAACTCTCCAAAACCGCCTGATATACTTTGTTCTAGTCTACCTGTGCGGCAGAATAGGTCTATTATATCCACTTGGTCACGTATCATGCGTTGTGCAATTAGTTGGAGCATTGGTGAGCCTTGGGAATAGATAGAGCGTAGGTCGTCCATTATCATACGGACTATTCGTATTGCTTCGTCGTGGGTAGCGGGATTGTTGAGTTTTGCCTTAAATTCTGCCGGTGTTATATTGTAGGGATTAAAGTTCTCTTCTGCTTCCACAATACTGCGCGCGGTTTGTTCGAGATTACCACTGCGCCCAATTGCTACGTCTACAAACGAGTCGTCAGTATTGAGTTCCGCTAGCGCGCTCGCGATAGTGTCTTCGATTTGCGCACGATTGCGCGCACTTGAGGAAGAGGTTTTATATCGTGAGGTTTTTTGTGATGATACTTTGGATAGTGCGTTTGCTATGGCTTTAAGCGACTGAATATTAGGTTTAAGGGTTAGTGGTACTTCCCCATCAACACTACCAGTGATAATAAGGTCACCTATCTTTTGGTTAATTTTAATGGAACGTAATGCTTGTGTAATTGCATCCACGTGCGCGCCAGTGGCAGTTAGCACGATGACTTCGTCCTGCGCGCCAGTTGCGCCACCACGTTGATACTTATTCAAAATTCGTTCCCTAATATTAACGCTTGATAATTGTTTCAAAACTCGTGCATCTTTATTCAACGAACTCATCATTTCATTATACTTGCGCATAAAGTCCATGATATTTGCACACCCCAACATATCATAAAACTTTTGCTCGGCTGCAAGCGCGCCAATTAAGTTTTTTTGAAGTTGTTTTTCTAAATCGCTATCGCCCCCATATATGTTGGGCATTGGTGGCGCATAGCCGACGTTAGTATGTATTAAAAAACTGTTACCCATTAATTGCTCCTTTTCTTATAGAAAAGTAAAAAAAAGACAGCCATTTTATAATGACTGCCAAAACCGAATGAAATGCTCTTAGTCATAAAAACTACAGACCTTCGCCTTACGCCGATTATTGCCACATACATGTTCGGTCATAGAGAAGACAGCTGTGAGCATAGGGGAGCTACCCCAGTTACTTTTCTATCCTTGTTCCGAAGAACACACCGCTCTAAAGAGATTGTAAACTCTCAACTTTCACCTGCAATTCACCAAAAGATAAAAGATTTTCATCAAATTTTGAATAGCTTTTTAAAGAAAGCCTTAGGCTACTCGAACTTCCTCTATTCTTATACCCAACTTTCGTTGGTTCACGGCTAATGGGCTTGTGAACCGTTCCAAGGTTTGATGGGGCGTTCATCTCCTACCCTTTGACCCACTTGGATTCAGCGACTGTTAATCACCTCTATTGCACCCACGAATACGAGGAATACCTTTGTACACTACAACTCGCGCACTACATCTTGCTTTCGACTTGTTAGTCTAGTCCATCTACCTTTCGATAGAGGGAAGAGTGGTGTGGCAAGTATCCTTGCTGTTTCCACCCCAGCGTTCGACATATCTCTGCGGTATCTGCGCGACACCGTTTACACAGAGTTGTAATTCTTATGACTAAAAGCATTTCATTTTATTCAGTTTTTCGACCAACAACATTTGCTAGTAACAGTAGCATGACTGTTAGAATTGCCAAGAGTGCGCCACGTTGAGGCTGTTGCTGTTTGCACTCCTTATGTGTCACTCAAACGGACAGATAGCGACACATAATAAGGGGAATACCGAAACTCGGTTGGTTGCGAGGGTGGGAATTGAACCCACGACCTTCGGGTAATGAGCCCGATGAGCTAACCACTGCTCCACCTCACTATATTTATTATATCATAGTTTTTACCGTTTGTCAAAATTTCGGTTTCTGTGGGTTGGGAAATTTCGTTGCTTTCCCAACCCTTCTATACTATTATATCATAAATAGTATAGTTTGTCAAAATTTGAGGAGGTAATAAAATGACAAGAAGTTTTCTTATCTTTACTGTATATATATTATATCATTAATTTTGATAGTTTGCAAATTTTTGGAAGGAATTTACCCATAATTCAGATTTGACTTCGTAGTAAGTTTCTACTAAAATTTCCTTTGCGTTGTGTTTTGCTTGCAAGAAAACTTTCATGAGCGCGCAGTCATAATCGTCTAGCATGTAGTCCTCAACTAAATATATGCTATATAAATGGTTGTTAATTATAACAAAAACACTATCATTTTGAACTATGCAATGTCTTTGTGTCTTGCACCAATTCGCCCATTTTTCAATTAGTTCTTTGCGTGTCATAAGTTTTATTTCCTTTCCTTATATTAATATTATACTAAAAATTTAAGAAAAAGTCAAAATAAAAAAGAGGACAAATTTTGCCCTCTTTCGTATTTACTAACCGCGTCGGCAGTATCCTAAGTGTACCCAACCGCGCGCTCCTGCGGAGTAACCCCAGTCACCTGCGACCTTGAGTATTTTTAGTGGTGTTCCGTTTGGTAGGTTTTGTACAATGCTGTATCCTGTACCAGCACCGGCTCTAACTCTTAGTCCACCGTGCGCATTAACGTGATACATGCCAGTTCCATAGCGTGAACTTGGTGCACTTGGCGCACTTGAACCTCCACTAGACTTAGATAGCCATTGCATAGATAGCCAACCGCGCGCACCTTCACTTCTACCAAAGCCATTTCTAACTTCTAAAACTTTGATAGGGGTGCCGTTTGCTAGAGTTTGTACAACACCATAGTTTGTACCAGGACCACTGCGTACGTTCAGTCCGATTGGGCTATTTACATAGTACATACCTGTGCTACCACCGCCACTGCTAACTGATGGTGCCGGTGCGCTTGGAGCAGGTGCCGGCGCACTTGAACTGTATGTAGGTCTAAAAATTTTGCGTATGTTTTTAGCACTTCTAGTTCTAATTGCTACTTGGCTACCGCTTGTGTTACCTTCAATTGTAGTAAATGTGCCATTCCCATTGTTGGAGATAAGGAAACCGATATGGTCACGTGAGCCACTGCCGCTATTGTTACCTGCGCCAGACCAACAGAAGATTATGATGTCTCCTGCTTGTGCTTCACCCATCTTTACCCAACTGTAGTTTTTGTCCATCCATGCTTCGGCGTCAGGTACGTATGCAGTTTTCTTAAAGTTAAGTCCGTTTTGTATCATACAGTACGATACAAAAACATTACACCATGCCCAACCACGATAGCGAGTGGAACCATAGTACCAATCACTAAAGCGCGCGGAACCTTCTCCAACAAAGCGTTTGGCATAGTTTATAATGTCTGTGCCATTAGCCATTGATTTCTTCTCCTTCCGCATCTGCTGGGTCGTTTTCTTCGTGTAGAGTTGCTGCTTTTGTTGGGTTGTCACCAGAACCAACTTTAGGGTTTTTGATAAGTTGAGTGATTACTTGGTGTCCATAAACCGCTACTGAAGCCGAGCATAAACCTTGAACGATAAATGTTATGTCAACTCCACAATGAATTGCAGTTGTTGCTGCTACACCAACAACACCTAGAATAACTGGTATCCATTTGTTGTCAGTGGGTAGAACATCTTTTACAATTTTTCCTACACATAGGCAAAGTGCTGCCACAATAGGAACTTGGAATTGAGTTGCTACTTGAACTATTGTTTGTTCCATTTAAATTACTTCCTTTCTGTGTGTATTCCACACTAGATAAGTAGAAAATGGTAGGTTTTTATAAGACAACTAAAAAGAGCCACCATAAAGGTGACTCGAATTATATTTATTAGCAGTTTACGTAGAGCATATAGAGCATGAATACACAGATGAATACCCATGTAGTGAAACTGTGCCATTCTTTTAGGTGAGTTATTGGGGCATTAGGGTTTTTAGCCTTTAGCATAAGTTTTGACGCCCACGCATTTCTCCATACACTAAGCACTATAAGAGCAGTCATTACTTTGAGTGTAAAAATAGTACCAAAGTCTACTGGCGCGCACTGTACTGAGCGAGTGACCAGTGTGTATTGGAAGAACAGAGCCAACCCCGCGCTCATGTAAGCATACAGCGGTTCGGTAAGTAGTTTTACCTTAAAGTGGGGTATTGCTATTGCCACAAGCACAACCGCATAAAAAACCATTAGTCCAATTGTAATCATAGTATATCTCCTTTATATATATGTTTTACTTCATCATATACTTTGTCTAGTTCTTGTAAGATTTTGGCGTCAATGGGTTCGTCCCAAAAATCTTCCCATTTAGGCAACTCTTCATAGAAGTAGAAGAATAGTCTAAACATAAAGTTGGTGTCTACATCTACCGAGTGAATTGATGGCACATCTAGGTGTGTGATGCAATATGCGCAATCTGGTGTTAAAACAAATGTGCGCGAGTAGCCTTCACAATCAAACGTATAGGCAAAATCGAATGGCGTCCACAAGTGCGCGCAGTCGACTATTTCGTCGCCCAACTTTAGTACGAAGTCATATGGAAAATCTGAATTGATATATGAAATACTATTCACATGTAGCGATTTATGTGGGTCATCACAATCTGCAATGTGTAGAAAGCCCCAACCACATGAGTGTCCTGTTTCAATTTGAGATAAATTTTCCATAATGTTCCTTTCTAAATGGTGCGCCCATGAGGACTCGAACCTCAAACCTTCACATTCGTAGTGTGCTGCCCTATCCATTTGTGCTATGAGCGCATATAGTTGTGGTGCGCCTAGAGGGAGTCGAACCCCCAAGCCGAAGCGACGGAGCTTAAATCCGTTGTGTATGCCAATTCCACCATAGACGCGCATTAAAGTGGTAGGTCTATGAGGAATCGAACCTCAATCGATGGTTTAGAAGACCATTGCTCTATCCGTTGAACTATAGACCCATATTTTGGTGCGTCCGGTGGGAGTCGAACCCACAGAACCTAGTTTCTAAGACTAGTATGTATGCCAATTCCATCACGAACGCATGGTTGGGATAAATGGACTCGAACCAATATCTTGCGGGTATGAACCACACATTCTAGCCGTTAAACTATATCCCATTAAGTATCTGGGTTACAATATGGTCGTAACCCTTGGTGCTACCTTCCACGAGCGCGCAGTTGACTTCATGAGTATTTAGGAACGCTTTTAATTCATTGGCAATTTCGTCTGATTCATTTTCTGTTTGAAAGCGACCTTTAGGGTTATATGGTTTTACCCTTTCCAAAAAGAAATTGCGCGCATTTTCAAGCGATACTACCTTGCGCACAAGAGCAATAAGTTCATCTGCATAAGGAAACTCATATTTTTCTGCGTAATAGGCTTGTAGCATGAGTGGAGAGTCGGTTACAATAACATCTACGGCTTTTTCTAATCTTGACATGCGGAAGAACTGCTTGCCAAATATGTAGGCTTGATTGTCAAATGCTTGTTTTGACTGTTCGTATAGCTTATCTTTCGCAAATTCGGTTACAAGTTCTACATCAATTCCTTTGAGTTTGAGTTGGTAGAAAATATATGCTGCGCCTGTGGACTTGCCTGCTGATGGCGCGCCATAGAGATTGATTATTAGTGGTTTCTTCATGTACTCTCCTTTGAAAATGTTGGAGCCGATAGAGAGAATTGAACTCCCATTTACTGGTTACAAATCAGTAGTTCTAGCCATTAAACTATATCGGCATATGGTACTTGGACTTGGAATCGAACCAAGGCACAAAGGGCTTCAACCTAATGCTCTACCGCTGAGCTATCCAAGTATATGGTCGGAACGGCAGGATTCAAACCTGCGACCTTCCCGTCCCAAGCGGGACGCGCTATCAAACTGCGCTACGCTCCGATGTAATGAGGAAACTCAACTAATCCCATCGTACCTAGCAGTTAGACTAGGTAATTTTCCGACTAACTTCGGCATAACTAAATAGGATAGAAAGGATACTGCTATTCTCCTTAATACCGTATAGTTCGTTCATGTTGGCAGAGGCAAAAGGAATCGAACCCCTATCTACTGGTTTGGAGCCAGTCATACTGCCGTTGTACTATACCTCTATATTACAGCACGCGCAATTAATCTCAACCTATAGAAACGAAAAAATTTTGCTGTAGGCGTGCTTAAAATTACAATACACAAAAGTGATTATCCCAAAAATCTTATTTTTAATAGTTTGCTGTTCGTGTATTTCTTATATTAATATTATACTTAAAATTTTATATTTTGTCAATATTTGGAGTTGAGTGCGCGCTCATGTACGCACTCAACAATTGTATGTGCTAATTGGTAGCCTTAGCGTATTCATCTAGTAGCGTATCCAAAAACTTTGTGCCATCAAATTCTACATTGAGAAACTTCAGCAACATTGGATTGTATCCACTAAAGAATATATTGCCATAGTCATCTGTTTCTGGTGTAGTTGTGGCTCTTGTGTTGAAATTCCACCACACAATTTTAGTTTTAATTCCACGAGCGCGCCAGTTACTCATGAGAGCGTCTTTGTCGCTTGATGACCCTTCATCAAACTCCATATCGCTCAAAATCACAAGATACTCAGGCACTTCTTCAAGTTCTTGGAGTTTGCACATTACTGCGCCTAGATTAGTATTCCAACCCCATGATGAGTCTTTGATACAATCTAACTGACTTTCGTAAGAGCGCGATATTGGAATTTTAACCAACTCTGGTAAGTGTGAAAATGTCACAAACATATTAGGTGCATATGTTGAGCATCTAGCAAGATAGTGACCAATAGATACAGCCTTTCCAATAGAGTCATTAGTGTCGTACATACTACCACTGACATCTACAATAGGAATACAATTTAAACTAATTTTTTCTAGTTGATTGAATAGTAGGTCTGCATCTATCTTACTTCTATTTCTGTATATATCATATACAGTTGTAGTTGCGATATTCACCTTAGATTTGCCAGCTTTTACATCTTCAAGATACTGCGCGAACTTACCGCTTGTATCTGTACCATTAACAAAACGATTAAAATATTTCACCATTGCAAGAGAAGGCACGTGCGCGAAGTTAATTTCACTACCTCTCTTTTCAGATAGCTTTCTTTCAGTTGTGTCAACCTTAATCAGCTTTCTGTATTCTTTTTGTGAAATTCCCCAAAGATGGCACAGATGCTTTGCCACATCACCATACTTTGAATTAAGTCTAGGACACCATTTCTTTGCTAGTTCGTTGCCTGTTTTTACTTCTGCAAGTAAAAAGCCAGCAAATTTGTCCATATCAATATGCCATAGGTCATCAAACCTACCTGCTTGCACAATGTGCGCGCAGTCAACCCCACTCAGTTCCATAAGTTTTCTGCCGAGGTCACGTCTACCTAAACCCAGTCTAGGGTCGCGCATAAATCTAGCAAACAATTTTTCCTTTTCTGAATTGCCTAGTTCCACCTCATCTAAATGCTTTTCGTAATACGAACTCATAAAAAGTAGGTCAAGCAACTTATTTGTCGTGCTATTATAAGCAATATCACCATTTTCTGTTAATTTCATGTTAAATGCCTTTTCCAAAGCGTTTATGTTGATACTCCTTTTCTCACTCGCCCAATTCATGAGCGCGAAGTCGACCGCGCGCTCGTGTAAGCAAGCATGTAATCCTTTTGTAATCCTTGTGGCGGAGAGAGTGGGACTCGAACCCACACAACATTGCTGTCCTAACGCCTTAGCGGGGCGCCCTCTTAGCCGATTTGAGTATCTCTCCATTTTAGTGGCGGAAGGGGTGGGATTCGAACCCACGGTGCTTGCGCACGCCAGTTTTCAAGACTGGTACCATAAACCGGACTCGGACACCCTTCCATAAAAAGTTGGTGCGTCTTTTGGGACTCGAACCCAAGACCCTATGATTAAAAGTCATATGCTCTAGCCATCTGAGCTAAAGACGCATGTGGTCGGCAGGGTAGGATTTGCACCCACGAAGGCTAAGCCGCTGAATTTACAGTCCAGTCTCGTTGACTACTTGAGTACCTGCCGATGGTGTACCGTTTAGGGATTGAACCTAAGCACTTCCGTTTATGAGACGGACGCTCTAACCACCTGAGCTAACGGTACATATTGGAGTGGATAGTGAGAATTGAACTCACACTACTAGGGTGGAAACCTAGCGTTCTACCATTAAACTACACCCACATATGGAGTGAGCAATGGGACTCGAACCCACAACCTTCGACTTGGCAAGCCGATGCTCTACCATTGAGCCATGCCCACATAAGTTTGGTGTGAGTAGGGGGAATTGAACCCACCATAACGAGAACCACAATCTCGCGTCTTACCATTAGACGATACCCACCACATTTAAAATTTGGCGACTTCAGAGGGAGTCGAACCCTCGACTTTAGACTGACAATCTAATATGTTAACCATTACACCATGAAGCCATATAAAAATTTTGATAGTGGGGCGGTAGTTTAGACTTCACTACCGCTCCATGACCTCAAAACGCGCATCATAAGCGTGCTTGCAAATGTGCATCGAAAAAAGTCAGTGCCGGCTTCCTTTGTCTAGAGGAATACTGTACAGTTTTGTGTGCGTAACGGAAGTCGTGAGAGTCGAACTCACAATAGATGCGCCCATCTATCCATACCACTATGCGGCTTCCATGTGGTAGACGTTATTGGATTTGAACCAATGACCTCACGCATATCAGGCGCGCGCTCTAACCATCTGAGCTAAACGTCTATATATTGGTGGACACTGTAGGGCTCGAACCTACGACTCCTTGCTTGTAAGGCAAGCACTCTCCCTGCTGAGTTAAGCGTCCATATTGGTGATGCCACAGGGACTCGAACCCTGACCTTGAGGATGAAAACCTCACGTACTAACCTTTCTACAATGGCACCATAGTGGCGGGAGACACAGGACTCGAACCTGCACTCTCTTGATTAACAGTCAATTGCTTCACCATTTAAGCTAATCTCCCATGGTTGGAGGTGGCACTCGGAGTCGAACCGAGCAATAAGGGTTTTGCAGACCCACGTCTTACCGCTTGACTATACCACCGAGTGTTGGTGGAGAATAAGGGATTCGAACCCTTGACCCTCTGCTTGCAAGGCAGACGCTCTCCCACTGAGCTAATTCCCCATATTGGCTGGGGCAGTAGGACTCGAACCTACGAATGACGGAGTCAAAGTCCGTTGCCTTGCCACTTGGCTATACCCCAAAATATATGATGAGCTGGCACAATTTACACCTGCCTAAAATCTTGCAGGAAAGACGTCGCGAAACCTATACTGTTTTCATAGTAGACTTTCTACTCCGAGCTTACATGCTCCGGTTGTGCCACTCGATACAATTTGCGCGCTAGTATCTCGCTGAACTCACTCATCTATTATATTATATCATGGAATTTTCAAAAAGTCAATTACTTTTTTTCCATTTTTCTGATTTTTCTATCAAGTTTTGCAATGATTTTTGCATTTTCGTGTGCGTCCTTGTTTGCTAGTTTATTGCGTCTAGCTTTTAGAATTGTAATGTTCATTTGTTTACCTCGCTTTCTGTATTCTTATTATAGCTAAATTTTTAAAATAAGTCAAAATACAAGAAAGCCTACCTATAAAATACACGTGCGCGCACCCGCGAATATCACAAATTTTACCAAAAGTCAAATTATGTCCTAGAATTTGAAAAAAATAGCATTTTGTATTATAATAGTAGTATGAAAGGAGATTTTGCCAATGAAATTGAGTGAAAAACAGCTAAATGTAGTGGCTGCGGATACAATTCAGACACTTGGCTTCTATTTTCCATATGGGGTTACACTAGATGAAGTAGACCTAGACAACGACGCACACAAATGTATACTCCATTGCGCATACCTCGCGCACATGATTTATGGAATAGATGAACCAGTTTATTTAAATATGAGTTTTTGGGAATACCACTTCGGAAAACACAGAAAACTTATAAATAAATATCCACTAAAAAGAGGAAGTGTTTATCCTCGTACAATGGATTTTATTCTAGGCGCACTAAAGACAAACAACGCAAATTGCACAGAAGAAAATTTAGTTCAAGTTTACAAAGAATTTTATCAGTAAGGAGTTTACATGCTAGGACATATAAATGGAATAGATTTTTTAAATATGGACGCAATGTTGTATTGGTCTTATGCAAAATCATACAAGGGCGACAGCAAAAGTGAAATTAAAAACTTTATTTTGAGTGGCAACTATTATGGCGCGCTCAAAGTAGATGGATACTATCAGCGCATTGTTAAAGATGAAGATGGTAATGTGTTTATGGTTGCGCGCAGTAAGAACGTTCATGGTGAGTATGTGAATAAAATTGATTGGGCGCCACATTTGAAAAAGTTTGTAGAGTCGCTGCCTAATGGTACAGTTTTAATTGCAGAGGTTTATCTGCCAAACAATGAGGGCTCGAAGAAAATTACAAGTCTATTGGGTTGCTTAAAGGAAAAATGTATCGAGCGCCAAAAAGGAAAGTATGGAAAACTACATTTCTATATTTTCGATGTATACTACTACAATGGCAAAAACTATATGAACTCATGTGCGCGCGAACGCTTTGAAGTCATTCACGACCTCGCGCTCAAGTATGCAAATGAGTATGTTGAGTGGGCGCACTACTACACAGGAAGTGACCTTTGGAACAAGCTTCAATTTTATCTAGGAAGTGGACGTGAGGGTATGGTTATCACGCGTGGAGATTGCAAGGTCTACCAAAAGCGTACACCTGCGCGCACCACAATTAAGATTAAAAAGGAACTAACCGAAACAATTGATTGCTTTTTCACTGGTAACTACAAACTTGCTACGCGCGAATATAAAGGCAATGCACCAGAAAGTTGGCTCTATTGGGAAGATGAGAAAACCGGTGAAAAGTTCAACGAAAACAAGTATCGAAATTACTATTTTGGCGAAGGACTTGCGCCAATTACAAAGGGTTACTACTATGGTTGGGCGAGCAGTTTAGAAATTGGACTTATGAAAGATGGTAAGGTCGTGCCAATTGGATATCTTAGTGGATTAACTGATGAAATCAAAGCCAACCCACTAGACTATAAATACAAAGTAATTGAAGTTGGCGCAATGGAACTTACTGACGATGGAAAGTTACGCCATGGTAAAATGTTGGGCTTTAGAGATGACAAAGACTATACAGAGTGTAGCCTAGAACAATTAAAATAGTGATACTAAAAAAGAGAGGTTTAATCGCCTCTCTTTTAGCTTACTCATATTTACCGTTTTGCCTACACTTGCGCCACTCGGTTACAATTTGCTCACACGAGCGCGGAGTGTAGCCCATGTATGGCATCATACAACCGACGTTAATTGCTTGACCTAGGGACACATGTGTGTTAGGGAAGTGGTCGGCTGCGTACCACAGGCTTTCGTAGTAGTTATTGACTGCGTCGCGCTCGGCAGTTACATGAACGTGTCCGTAGAAATGGAAGTTGCGTTCTCTAAAGCCACCGTTATAGGACATGAACGGATAGTGGGATAGAATAAGTTTATAGTCACCATCATCTATCTCTTTATAATCACTCACAAAGAAATCCTTGCGCGACCGCGCGCACTTGTGAGCAATCTTGTCACTATCATGATTTCCACGAATAAGAATTTTTGTACCATTCAGCTTATCCAAAATCTCATTCCAAACTTCAAGAGCGCCCGACCATATAAAATCACCAAGAATATATACTACATCACCGTTTTTAATTGTATTGTTCCAATTGGAAATGATAACTTCTTCCATTTCTTCAACAGAACCAAACGGTCTATTGTCAAACTTAATAATATTCTTATGACGCAAATGTAAATCGCTTATATAATATTTCATTTTACTTCTCCTTTATCATTTTCCTATTCCCATTATACCACAAATTTTGCCAAAATAAAAATAATAGGACTTTCGCCCTATTACTTTATATGTAGTTCCTTAACTTGTTGTAGATATTCCTCATCTGATACCAGTTTTAGTACACTATATTGTTCCCATACGGCATTAACACCTTCATCACCATCACCCATTCCAATGTATGTCTTATACATTGTACCTAAAAGTCTACGCTGCGCGCAAGTAGTGGCATTAACGCGGATATGCTTTGCGCACTCTTGTAAAATTCTATCTGCTACCAAAACTTTTACAGCAGTTTCAAGGTGACTTTTTCTCATGTAACGTGTTTGTATATATGTCCAAAAACCCGATGAAGCTAATAGCGCAACTACTATGCTTGTGATTAGTTGTGTGTGTTCCATTTGTGTAGTTTTTCCTCCCCTTACGGGAAAAAGTGAGGTTTTGTAGGGTTTTATTTAATCTTATAACCACTTAATTTCTTTGCCTGTAAAATCAAAGAACCCCTGTACATACCAATTATGGTCAACTGCGACACTCGAACTGATTGAATATATAGTGTAACCAGTTACAGATGGAGTTTTTAAAGAAGTGCCGTTTGTATGTAGTATAAAGCTAGTGACGTATGCATCGGCTGAAGCCCCACAAAAGGTGAAGTTAAACGGTTTATTTTGTCTATCAGATATATTCAAAGTGCCAGGCAGTGTCACTCCGCCCCATGTGCCATATCTAAAACCACCAGAAGTGGTACTCCACCCCGATAAGGTAGAATAAACTCGCATATATAGTGAACACTCGGCGTAACCATTACTATATATTTTGCATAACCAACCATCAACTATAGCTAATTTTCCATCTGAACCACTACTATGTACTGCTCCTAAACTCATTCTATCATCGAACAAGCCTGTTTCTGAATTATCCTCAAGCGCGCATACGGGATACAACTCTGGACACATTGCGTCTGGGAATACTTCTGGTATCCACGTTTCGTCGAGATATTCTCCAAGTGTATCCTTGCTAATACCTAATTCAAAAACGTACGGTACTCCTGCAAACCTTGTAGAGTTACCCATGTATGACGATGCGTCCACATAAAAATCCATAGTCAAGTTGCCATTTCTTAAACCTTTAGTATTTGCCTTAAAGAAAACTGGCTTACTAAATACTGTAGGCAATGCACACTCAAAGGCAGCTTTTTCCGAGTTTTTACCAAAGGCAATACCGTCACCTTGCGCTCGCCAAGACATAAGTTTAAAGGCATCGGGTAGATATACCTCGCCTGTGGTAACGGTGGATAGGTCATCACTTACTTCCATTTTATACTTATATGCAAACGATGGGTGTGCAGGGATTATAAACTTGTACCATTCGCGCTGCCAACTGCCATTTTCCTCTGTGGGTTTATAAGTTTTGAGATTAAAGTCTCCATTTAATTCAGTTGAAGTGTGTTCGTTTGTTTTTCGTATAAATAGTCGATATGTTGGTGCCCATGTGGACTTGTGTTCACTCGTTATAGGACAATACTCACAAGAAACTATGTGGGTATAGTATTGACCATTTATGTTCGCGTTTCCTTCAAAGTCACTACGATAAGGTACAAAATTCATATTAACATGTGGGTGGTCATAGTTAGATATTGTACTACGACATAGTATATCTTTAGACAAACTTTGATTACCTTTTATTACATTAATAAAACCCGTATAAGTTGGTGCCTCTTGATAGTCAAAATTGTTAAATGTGCGCGGAAGTTTGCGCGGTGGCAAAATAAAATGGTAAGTAATCTGACCATCTAGTGTGCGATATAGCCAATCTTCTGTAAGTACACTTGTATTAACTTGACCTTTTTCAACAATTTTAACCGTCTTATAATTGTTTTGTTCATCGGGTACAGTAATTTGTAACGTGTAAATGCTATCTGCATCTATTTGACCGCGCACAACGGGTTGTGCAGTAGAGTATCCTCCAATAAGACAGCCGAAACCGGTTTCTTTTGATGAATATTCGCTATCAGTACCTTGTAGAGTGTAATCACAAACTGTACCATCTGTATAAAAATCTGCCATTTTCTATTCTACCTTTCCAAAATATAAGTTACCTGTAGCTTCATCAGGAGTAAAAGCAAATTTACCTAGTTTAATGCTAGTTAGTATTGTTGCATTTTGAATATAAAGTTGGTTATTATCGATGTATGCGACCTCTCTCCCATCTTGTAGGAAGCCCACTCTAGGCGGACGAGTATCTTCATTTGATTGTCTACCTATTACAATAGCAAACTTGTTATCTTTGGTTTGTACCTTTACACCTAGCTCGTTGATTTGCACAGATAGTTTTAAGTTGTCTAAGTCCTTTTGTGTTTTTTGTTGTTGTTGAGCGGTTTGTTGAGATAGTGCGTTTGCAGCTATCGCAGTTTTAACACTTTTGTATGCACTCGAAATTTCAATATCAACTTTTACCTCTGAATAAGAATGGGTATCGTCAGTATATAAGAATAGGTCGACATAGTATAGGTAGTTTTCGTCTGTCAGCTTATTCAATATTGTCGATACATCGGTAACCCATGTATTGTTTGGTGGATTGGTTAGGGGAACGCTTGGTTGGGGTAAACTCACTTGGTAGTAGCGCACAATTTTTTTAAGTTTAATTGGGTCGCCCTCATCTACTCTTTTAGGCTTTGTATATACAATATCCCCATTGCTATATTCAATTTTCAATCTTTCCCATGTATATGCCATTTTATATCTCACTCCACCCCTCTGTTGGCGGATTATCCGCATCATCGTTGAGCGCGCGCTCGTAAGTTATTTTCTTAATACTTACACCTGCATTTTGAATTTTTTTAAGCAGGTCTTTGTATGCCTTACTATTAAGTAGGGCAGTTTCACTTGAAGCTGCCCCAGCAATAGGTATCTGTTTTACTATGCTCATTTGTACTCCTTAAATTGTAACTGTTAAATCGCCACCGTAATCGTAAGCAATTTTGGATAAGTTTTCAATTATAAACTCACCATTAGTAAGTGAAATTGTGTTTGATTTTTCATACAATTTTTGCTTGTCGATAAATTTATAGGTTAATGTGCCTTTATATGGCTTCATTCCATTGAAAACTTTTATTGGTAGTTCATAATTGTCGCCGCTTGCATCAGCGCCCGCGCGCAGACGTATTGGTTCAGTATCGATTACAAGTGAGAAGGCAGTCACAGGTACAATTTCTAGACTTGTAGCCTTAATATCACCGTTAAGTGTTATGTTACCTGCGCGTGCTTCAAGGAACTTACCATGGTCACCATCAATACGAAGTCCATACTTATCGTCATCAATTTTACCGAGTATAATAGATGAATTGTTGTAATCTAATGTTAAACCCTTTTTACTGTCTAGGCGCACTTTAGACTCTTCACCATTTAAGAAAAACCCATTCCATGTAAGTCCAAATTGAGCATCTTGTTCTATTTGTTCAAGCGTTGATGGAGAATAGTCTGCGCCATCTACCATATTAGTATTTAAGCCATATAGTCCAAATTGGTCTAGGCGCACAAACTGTCCCTTTTTGGTTTTCATGTAAGAGCCATCTTTGCGCTTGAAGTAAAGTTTATTGTCTTGCTTATAGTAGGTTTTGGTGTTATTGAATGTGCCTGTAGCAGGTTGGTAGGTGTTGCCTGCGCGCTCGTATAAGTTATATTGTGCGGGCGAAAACGCATTACCATATTGAGACACAAGTAGTGCATTGTCTACTCGTGAGAAAGTGTCCGGTTGTGTATCTGCACTAGGAACTAGAATATGGTGTTCGTTAAGTTCATACCAATTTTCTGCTTTTGGCGACTTGCCGCTCGTGTTATTTACAAGTTCAAATTCCGTAGGTTGGAACGCGTATGCAGTAATACCATTCGATGCCCATTGGAACGTAGGTTGGTTTTCGTTTAAAATAGAAATGTTAGCGGTGTTAATATTACCTATTTGAAGTGTAGACGCATTTACACCATTTCCTTTTATAATTTCAGTCCAATTTGTGCCGTCTTGTGTTCCGTACAAGCCCCTTCCCATAAGGCGTAGTTGAGCGCCCAGTTGATTGTTGTGTGTTTGGATTCCTTGAGCGCCCAGCTTGAGGTCGCCATAGGATAGAGTAATGTTACCTGTGTCGAAGGTTTTTTGTACTGATGATGGCGCAATTTTACCATCAGGCTGTACAATACTACCTGCGCGCGCATATGCATTGCCCTTGGCTTCGACATTTTGTACAGTAGCTTCAACGCGATGGAACAAGTCATCAAAGCTATCGCGATAGTTTTGGACTACTATTTTAACTTCAGTTGGATTATCTAAGTTGTATGTAATTTCAGTTATAATAATTTCTTCACGATATGGTGAGCCATTACTATTGCGCCCAAATAAGTTGACATCAGTTACAAATGTTTTGTCACCTACTTGGAAACGATATTCCTCGAAGCCTTTGAGTTGTTCTATATCTACTACTTCAATTGAATAGGATACGGTTGGCTTACATGAAGCCTTCATAACATTCATGGCATTGTAGTAGTAAATGTTAGGGTCTACAACATTGTTGGAAGAGTGTGTGCCTTCGTATATATACTTGCTGTATTTTGTAGTAAAGCGATTATATATGTCTTGTTTTTTCTTATTAAGTTCTTCGATATTTTGTTCAACCTGTTCAAGTCGACTGCGCGCTGTTGTAAGTTGCGTGTGAGTTTCTTCATAGTCTTGTGCGCTCTTGTCACGTGCAATTTTTGCATTTAGGAAAATTTGTAACAATACATCGGCTTGGTTGAACTTAACACCTAGCTTTGAGTATTGTTTAGCAAAATTAATAATTGCAGTATCTATGTTTGTAGTTGGTTTTGGGTCTAAAAAGTTCCAACAAAAGTCTTTTAAGTTTTGATATGCCTTATCGAA
>QWBZ01000233.1_pt1 | contig 24684 bp, 17 predicted proteins | sample 1972441 | NCBI WGS metagenome assembly QWBZ01 (sample SAMN09866721, study PRJNA288562) | Human oral metagenome isolate term6_saliva, whole genome shotgun sequencing... | isolation source: mouth | host: Homo sapiens | place: USA: California
TCGATACCAACAGTAGCCTCCATTTGTCCTGTAGGACGTTGGCTTTGTGCTCTACCAGTGTTGAAACCAGATGAGCGACGGCGTCCTCCGCCTCCGAAGAGGTCTTGGAAGAAGCTACTAAAGCCACCGCCTCCATTTCCAAAGCTACTGAAATCGAATCCACCAAACGGGTTTCCTCCACCTTGTGAACCTTGAGCACCACCGAATCCACCAGCATTCTCGTAGGCTTCAGCATTACGCCATTGTTCGCCATACTTGTCATACTTCGCTCGCTTCTCAGGGTCGCCAATAACCTCAAAAGCCTCACTCAAAGCCTGAAATTTAGCCTTAGCCTTAGGGTCATTAGGGTGTAAGTCTGGATGAAACTGTTTTGCTCTCTTTCTATATGCTGCTCGAACATCCTTTTGTGGGATGTTTCGATCAACGCCAAGTATCTTATAATAATCTATAAATGCCATAATATATCTTCCTAAATAATGTCTAATTACTTTATTGTATATAAGGCAAAAAGTATGCCATTAGTCCATTCTGTCGCGGTAATCTTCGTAAGTATAATTGCGCAGAACCTCCAGTTCGTTGTCTGTATGGAGTAAAGCAATGGCAGGATGACTAATACCATTAAACATCGTTGTCTTGACTGTTGTATAGTGAAGCATATCTTCAAAGATGATGTTCTCGCCTACCTGCAGTGCATGGTCAAAGGTCCATGAACCCATCCAGTCACCACTTAGACAGCTATTAGCCCCCAGTCGGTAGGTTGTTTCACCCTTTGCTGTGCCATCCTCGTCAGTAAGTGTAGCATTGCGGACGGCTGGGTGATATGGCATCTCAAGACAATCGGGCATGTGACAAGAGAAGCTAACGTTAAGGATAGCGGTTTTGATATTGTTATCTTCGACTATATCGACTACTTGTGCAACCAGTGGACCAGTCTGCCAGGCAAAGGCACTACCAGGCTCGAGGATGACTTTAATCCATGGGTATCGTTTTCTAAAGCCTTTCAGAAGATGTATTAGTAGTTTGACATCATAGTCTTTGCGGGTCATAAGGTGTCCACCACCAAAGTTAATCCACTTAATTTGTGGGAACCAGTTGGCGAATTTCTCCTCAATATGAGCCAATGTACGCTCGAAGACATCGCTACCACTCTCACAATGACAGTGGACATGGAGCCCATCTACGTCCTCTGGGAGTGTTTCCGGGAGTTTGTCGGATGATATACCAAACCGAGTACCCGGAGCACAAGGGTTATAAATCAACGTTTCAACCTCAGAGTATTCTGGATTAACACGTAAACCAAAACTTAGTTTACTGTTTACCATCTTCGCACGAACGTGATAACGCTCGTATTGAGTGATTGAGTTGAAGACAAGATGCGATGAACAACGAGCGATATCGTCAATTTCATAGTCGGTATAGCCCGGAGAGAAGGTATGTGTGGGTGCTCCAAACTCTTCAAAACCTAATCGAGCTTCAAAGAGAGAAGAGGCCGTTGTAGCCTTGATATACTCACGAAAGATAGGGAACGTACGCCATAGTGCGTATGCCTTAAAAGCAAGAATAATCTCAACATCAGCCTCTTTAGCCACGTGAGCGATAGTTTCTAAGTTCTTTCTAAGTCTCGCCTCCTCCAGCACATACATCGGGCGGGAGAGTTCAGCGTATGTTAATGGATTTATTTTCATGCTGCAAATATAAGGAAAAATTTGCAGTTATGGGAAATAATCTCTACCTTTGCAATACAAAACAGAGTAAAAGCATGAAACTGGTCATCATGACTAAGTCCACGTTCTTTGTGGAAGAAGATAAGATTATAAGTTTGCTTTTCGAGGAAGGACTTGATAGTCTTCATATCTCGAAGGCAGATAATTCCCCACTTTATTGGGAACGTCTTCTTTCTCTTTTGCCTTCTGAATATCATAGAAAAGTCACAGTTCACCAGCATTTTGACATGAAGAATGAGTTTTCTCTGGGTGGTATCCATCTTGATGACTCATCTGTAGCTGTGCCACGGGGGTATCGTGGTACTTTAAGTAGGACTTGTGATGACGTGATGCAACTGAAGGCTATAACAAAGCAGTCTGACTACGTCTTTCTGAAGAACATCCATCAACCTCGTGAGCAATCGTCACATGACGAGCATGTTCTTTCCGACCTTGAGTTAGACGAGGCATATAGACAGGGCCTATTGGGGCGACGTGTCTATGCAATGGGAGGTGTGACGATAGACGATCTACCCATTTTACGTGAGCTTGACTTTGGTGGTGTGGTGATAAGGAACGACCTTTGGGACAAGTTCTGTATCCATAATGAGCAGGACTTCAAGCCCATCATAGATTATTTCCGTAAACTACGTGCCCTCTGTTAGTGGTTACAAGACTTATAAGAGATTTCTACGTTATCAATATAAACAACTAAAAGAAATGAGTGAAAATAACTCTTTTTTGGTATTCTCAGGTACAAAGACGAGATACCTTGCTGAGAAGATCTGCGCCAGCCTTGGCTGTCCGCTTGGCAACTTGGTGATGACCCGTTTCTCAGACGGGGAATTTGTCGTTTCCTACGAGCAGAGTATTCGCGGTAAGGATGTGTTCCTTGTGCAAAGTACTTTCCCTAACTCCGACAACCTCATGGAGCTTCTTTTGATGATAGATGCGGCAAAGCGTGCTTCTGCTCGTCATATCATCGCTGTCATGCCTTACTTTGGTTGGGCACGTCAGGACCGTAAGGACAAGCCACGTGTCAGCATTGGTGCAAAGTTAGTAGCTGACTTATTGAGTGTTGCTGGTATCGACCGTCTGATTACAATGGACTTACATGCAGATCAGATTCAGGGTTTCTTCAATGTTCCTGTCGACCATCTCTATGCCAGTGGTGTGCTGCTTCCTTATGTTCAGGGCCTTCACTTGAAGGATCTTGTTATCGCAAGCCCTGACGTAGGTGGCTCAAAGCGTGCTAACACATACGCTAAGTATCTTGGTTGTCCGCTCGTTCTCTGTAATAAGACACGTGCACGTGCTAATGTTGTAGACACAATTCAGATTATTGGTGATGTGAAAGACAAGAATGTAATCATTGTTGATGACATGGTAGATACGGCCGGTACGATTACTAAGGCAGCTGATGTTATGAAGGAGGCTGGTGCAAAGAGTGTTCGTGCCATTGCTTCTCACTGTGTGATGAGTGGTCCTGCTACTGAGCGTGTAGAGGCTTCTTCTTTGGAGGAGATGGTCTTTACAGATTCTATCCCATACACTGCTCGTTGCTCAAAGGTTAAGCAGATCTCTGTAGCCGACATGTTTGCTGAGACAATTCAGCGTGTCTTGAACAATGAGAGTATCTCAAGCCAGTACCTTATATAATAAGGTGTAGGGTAGGACATAATCCTTTCTTTAAAGGATATATTATAGATGTTGGAATACACCGAGCGTGTGTTCCAACTTTTTTTATGCTCATCTGTAAGCTATTGTATATATCTATAAACTTCACTTCATCGTCGACAATCGATCAACTAACATTTTCTTTATTCACAGGACACAGTTTTATGTTTTAATCTTGATATATATCAAAAAACGCAGAGAACGATGAATAAAAACCTAAAAAAGTTTTGTTGTGTACGCAAACAGTCGTACCTTTGCATCGTCAAAAGACAAATAATAGATTGTTTAGGTTAGTAGTAATAGATTTAGGTTTTTAGTTATTATTTAAGGTAGAACAAAGGAGATTGTTCAGGTTTCAACTAAATAGGTTTAGTTAAAGGTAATAATAAAGATTGATTAAAGGATAATTATGATGCGAGATGATTGGTGAACGCCGTGAGGCGCGAACCAAAAATCAAGCTCAAACATTCCACTGAAAGGTGGATGCTAAAGGGCACAGCAATTTAATGCTGTGCCCTTTAGTTCTATATATACATTCGTATGTTACGAAATATGCAATCTATGACAATACTGATAATTATTTCTTTGGGGGTCGATAGTACTGTGGTAGAACGAAGAGAGTAGGGGAGTTTGCAATAATGACAAGTATTTTCTTTGCTTATCATATATATGTATAACATTTCTCTACATACGCTTGTTATTTTGTTTATGATGTCTTATAGTCTAATTCGCTCTGTTTTGAGATTTATAATCATCCCCTTTTATCTTGAGAAGGATACTTTCAAAAAGTAGAACAGAAATGGCTTCTAATGAAAGTCAATCTCTTGCTATTTATACGAAAATAGTTTTATTTTCTTTTGCTGTCACTTTTAACATTTCATGTAACCCTACTGTAAACTAAAGAGTTAGGTTGTTACTTTGCATGACAGTAATGACAGCAAATTTATTTTTCGGTATTTATGCTTTCTTATCGACATACAGAAACAGCGTGTGTAGAGACTATCAAATAGCATGAAAAACTCAAGAAGCAACAACGAAAGAAAGTTGAATGTTATAGCTAATAATAGTTATACCAGTTGTCAAGGTGGATGAGCCATGATTGTGGGCTGATAGAACGACGATTCTATCGTTCGCAAAATGAGTGCAGGCTGTTGTCTTATCTTTCCCTGAGTACCATCAAAGTGAGAGAGAATTTGAGGAAAGGAGGAATAATAGCTTAGCAAAGTTAGGCGCAAAGATATTATTGTAAATTGTTTTCAAGTGTCTCGATTCTAAGACTTGCCCTTCAAGCATCAAGAAGACGCTCTTCTACTTCCAAGAACATGCCCTTCTTGCATGTTGAAGACGCCCTTCTTAGGCCAAGAAAGGCCTCTTCTTCTACATAGCCTATAACTTTCTGGTTTCTTGAAGATTACGAGCTTAATGATTACGCACATACATCTATTTTACAGACAAGTTATTCTTTGTGTTTTGTCATGATATTTCACAACTATGTAAACTGCTTAGATGATACAAAAACTACGTCCCCTACGCATATTCATGTGTGCGAATATAGCGATTATAAAGTTCAAAACAGATAGAACTACAAATTGAGCAAATGGCATGAAGATAGATTGTAAATAAAGCAGCAGACAGTTTTGTGTGTGCCTATCTCGTACGTTGAAGAGGGATAAGTAACCATTTTCGTATGGACTATCTCGGCGTTCAAATCCCTTGTCATTCGGAGAAAGGATAGAAGACAGGCTTGTCATCTGAAACAGAGATCGAACGTTAGAAAGACGATAAGGTATGTTCTCCTTCACTACTCATTTTGCGAAGCATCTTAATTCATCTTTCAGAAGAACATTAAAAAAGCTTCATAAATTTGTTGTTTTCACTTGAAATCGGTATCTTTGCATATAGGTTATTTTAATTATAACAATCTAAAATCGCACAACGTGAGACATAATTATATCGTCATATTATTTCTATTCATATCTACTTGCCTCTATGCTCAGGATATAGAGACTGGTTCGTGTACGACAAAGGACGGCGGACAGTATCATGGACAGATGTTTCGTGGGAAGCCAAATGGTAAAGGTAAGACCACATACAAGAAAGGTGATGTCTATGAAGGAGAGTATATGAAAGGTATGCGACATGGAGAAGGGACCTATACCTTCGCTGATGGAGAGAAATATAAGGGTCAGTGGTTCCAAGACCAACAGCATGGACAGGGCGTTTACTACTTTGCTAACGGCAATCGTTACGATGGTCTTTGGTATAAAGACTATCAGCAAGGACAGGGCACAATGTATTACTACAATGGTGACAAGTATGTTGGCAACTGGGAACATGATAAGCGTAGCGGGCAAGGAAAGTACATCTTTGCGAATGGAGCCTATTATGAAGGGACTTGGAAAGACGATATGAAGAACGGATACGGCAGTTTCAGATGGCCTGACCACTCTTCCTTTACTGGTAACTGGGTGAATAATCTCAAAGAGGGAAAAGGACTTTACATCTATGCCGATGGTGATGAATATAACGGTGATTGGAAGAATGACTTGCAGAATGGTAAAGGCATCTATAAATTCAAGGATGGTGAGAGCTACGATGGAGAGTATTTAGATGGCGAGCGGACTGGTCAAGGAATCTTTCGATATAAGAATGGTGACCAGTATTCAGGCCATTTCTTAAAAGGACAGAAGTCGGGTTATGGTACGATGTCATGGCGAAATGGTGACATCTACACTGGCTACTGGGAGAGAGATATGCAGAACGGACAAGGCAAACTGACCAAGAAGAATAAGGATGTCTATGAAGGACAGTTTCGCAACGGACTGTTAGAAGGACTTATCATCATCCACTATGCTGATGGAAGTAAGTTCCGTGGAAGCTACCATAATGGTAAGCGTAATGGCACAGCCGTAGAGGAGACTGCCTCAGGCGTGCGCTTTGAAGGTAACTATCGAGATGACTGTCGTGATGGAAAGTTCATTGAACGTGATAAAAACGGGAATGTTACAGCAAGCGGTTATTACGAGAATGGAAAGCGATATACTAATTAGTCTTTACACAATATAACAACAACATAAAGCTTATTCTATTATGGTAACAAAGAAAACCAGCACTAAGAAGGCTTCAGAGAAGAAGACTTCTGCCAGAATAACAAAGGTGAAGGAACCAGCACATATCGGACTTGTGAAGAACGATTCTTATCTGGCTCCATACGAGGATGCTATCCGTGGACGCCACGAACATGCCCTCTGGAAAATGAATCAGCTCACACAGGATGGTAAGCTGTCGCTTTCTGATTTCGCAAATGGCTACAATTATTACGGACTACACCGTACAAAGGATGGTTGGGTATTCCGTGAATGGGCGCCAAATGCGACCGAAATCTTCCTTATTGGCGATTTCAATGATTGGAAGGAGCAAGAGGCCTACCAGTGTCAACGATTGGAAGGAACAGGAAACTGGGAACTTATACTCCCTGAAGACGCCTTACAACACGGTCAGTACTATAAGATGCGAGTTCATTGGCAAGGAGGTGAGGGCGAGCGTATCCCCGCTTGGGCACAACGAGTTGTTCAAGACGATGCGACGAAAATCTTCTCTGCACAGGTATGGGCGCCTAAGAAGCCATTTGTTTGGAAGAAGAAGACCTTCAAACCACATACTTCTCCGCTCTTGATCTATGAGTGCCACATCGGAATGGCACAGGATGAAGAGAAGGTAGGGACCTATAATGAGTTTCGTGAGAAGGTGTTGCCACGTATTATCAAGGATGGTTACAATGCTATTCAGATTATGGCAATACAGGAGCATCCCTACTATGGCAGCTTTGGTTACCATGTTAGCTCTTTCTTTGCAGCCAGTTCACGCTTCGGAACTCCCGAGGACTTGAAGGCACTTATCGATGAGGCGCATAAGAATGGGGTTGCTGTTATCATGGACATCGTACACTCTCATGCCGTTAAGAACGAGGTGGAAGGATTAGGTAACTTAGCCGGTGACCCTAATCAATACTTCTATCCAGGTGAACGTCATGAGCATCCAGCATGGGACTCCCTATGCTTTGACTATGGAAAAGACGAGGTTCTACACTTCCTTTTGTCTAATTGTAAGTATTGGTTGGAGGAATATCACTTTGATGGTTTCCGCTTTGATGGTGTCACGTCAATGCTTTATTATAGTCATGGCTTAGGTGAGGCTTTCTGTAACTATGCCGACTACTTTAATGGTCATCAGGATGATAATGCTATTTGTTATCTGACCTTAGCCAACTGTCTCATCCATGAAGTCAATAAGAATGCAGTAACTATAGCGGAGGAGGTATCTGGTATGCCGGGTCTTGCCGCTAAGTTCAAAGATGGCGGATATGGCTTTGACTATCGTATGGCCATGAATATTCCAGACTATTGGATAAAGACTATTAAGGAGTTGCCTGACGAGTCTTGGAAGCCATCTTCTATCTTCTGGGAGATAAAAAATCGCCGTTCTGATGAAAAGACTATCTCTTATTGCGAGTCACACGACCAAGCCTTAGTAGGCGATAAGACTATCATCTTCCGTTTGGTAGATGCTGATATGTATTGGCATTTCCGTAAGGGAGACGAGACAGAGATGGTTCATCGTGGTATAGCATTGCATAAGATGATACGCCTTGCGACGTTAGCTGCAATCAATGGTGGCTATCTGAACTTTATGGGAAATGAGTTTGGACATCCAGAGTGGATAGACTTCCCACGTGAAGGAAACGGATGGAGCTATAAGTATGCACGCCGACAATGGAACTTAGTAGACAATAAAGAGCTGTGTTATCACTTCCTTGGCGACTTCGATCAGAGGATGTTAGAGGTGGTGAAGAGCGAGAAGAAATTCAACGAGACGCCAGTTCAAGAGATATGGCACAATGATGGCGACCAGATCTTAGCCTTTAGTAGAGGCGAGCTAATCTTTGTCTTCAACTTCTCTCCTACTCGTTCCTTCTATGATTATGGTTTCTTGGTGCCTGAGGGGGCTTATAATGTAGTCTTAAACACCGATGCTAAGGAGTATGGTGGTAATGGTTTTGCTGATGATACAGTTGAGCATTTCACGAATGCCGACCCTCTTTATGAGAAAGATCATAAAGGTTGGCTTAAACTCTACATACCAGCACGCAGCGCTGTGGTGTTGAGAAAGAAGTAAATTACGCATGATGGAGAGTAAGTTTATGCGTGCTATCTGCACGATACTATTTTGTTCATTCACCTTCTGCTTCCTGTTCTTCTATCAAGCAGACGTGATGACAGTAGTACAACATTTGGCTTCTGGGAGGCAGACCTTCTATAATCCATTGTTAGGAGCAGTGCTGATAACAGCTACGTTGAAGCTTCTTCAGGTAGGAGTTAGCTCTTTGGCTAAGTTAAGCAAGCGTGGCTTCGCCTTGACTTACTTTCCATCTTTCCTTATACTAACGATTATCTCTGACTTACGTCCTACGGTTGATGGTGTTACATTTGGTAACTGGCTGTGGGCAACACCGTTATTGATTATCGTTTATGTCTTTGTTTTGATCTCTGTAAAGCGTTTTGAACCTTACGAACCAGAACAGCGTAGCTTCGGACCCTTCTCAGAGATGATATGGATTAGCCTTCTTCTATTCCTTTTCTACTTCTTGTTTACAGGACTTCTTAGCAATAATGATAGGTATTTCCATCTGCGGGCTAAGGTGGAGGCCTTGATAGATAAGCGAGATTATGCAGGTGCTTTAAATGTTGTACGTACCATGCCTCATACCGACTCGGTCACTTCCATGCTAACTGTCTATGCTGTTGCACGACGAGGACAGCTTGCCGATAGTCTCTTCTATTACCCTCTTGAGGGTGGTGCACGCACTTTACGTCCAGGGAAGGTACATTCGTGGTTGCAGCCAGATAGCGTCCTTTACAAGGTGACCCGTAACTCAGCTAACTATCAGTTGACAGGCTTCTTGTTGGATCGTAACCTATCTGAATTTGCCCGCTACCTACCGGAGTATTATCCAGCCGACAGTCTTCGTCCTCGTTATTATAAAGAGGCTATGAAAATATTGCTGCTCAAGAAGCAAGGATTAAGACTTGTTCCGCCTTATAAGAAAGGAAGTTATGCAAGTTACTATTATGCAAAGTAGCTCTCTTTTGCAACTTTAATAAGAGTCGATACCTCGTTTCCTATCGTGGTATCGGTGCTGATGTTTTAACTCCTTTCACTCCCCCTTCACTCCTTAACTCCTCATCCCTTTGTCAATTATTTTCGCCCCTCTTGAAGATAGTACATGCTCTTCATGGGTTAAGAAGATGCCCTTCAACGTTCAAGAACATGCCCTTCTTGGGTTAAGAAGACGCTCTTCTTGAAGCAAGAAAGGCGTCTTCTTTGATACTGTATGTAACCTGTTGATTTCTTGAAAGTTATAAACTTGCTTCTAAGAAACATTATACTCCTGTGTTGAGGTTGTTTAACTCATTGTGATGTAATGATTTTTCGCATTCTTGCTGATTTCCTCTAAGAGTGGATTGATAGCTGAGGTATTTCCATAGAATATACTGATAGAGATAGAGGGGAGTATTTTTTCTTACAGAGTAACGGAGGTTTTTACATGCAGGTAGAACTCAAAGTGTGGTGGACACGGCCTTCTCTTGGTACGAATGGGGTAGAGGGTAAGCATAAAGATAACCCTGTAATAGAGATTTGTAATTGACGTTAAGACAATAAGGAATGCTCGACATATCGCTCAAAAAGACGGATGAATATAAATATTAAGTAGTTTTTTTGCGTAAATCTCTGCTCTCTGTGACTAATTTTATGCATATATTCTACTTTAAAAGTTTATTGACTAAATGTACTTTATGCTATACTGAACGTGTATATATGTCTATTAATGGAGGAATAGAGGCTTTTATAGATTTATTAAGTCGCCTTTTTTTCTTTTATTTTACTTTCCTTTTATTTATTTTTTATATATCTTTGCATCGATAAATACTATTTACCATGTTGAAAACAAGGTCGTTTTTGGCTGCTGTCCTCTTGTAATAGAGAAGGAAAGAACCAACTTTAACCTTAAAAAATATAATACAAATCTTTACCAACTATGCCCAAGAAACTCATTTTTTCATGTCTAATGCTACTGTTCCCAATATCCATTCTGGCACAGAAGTCCGTTCTCTTTGATTTCTCAAAGTACTCTGGAAGTGAAAAGGTCCCCAGTAGAATCGAGAAGGAGGGGATTGTGTTGGAGTTTAGTACACGTTCAAAGAATTTATACTCACCAAAGTGTTCTGTTATAGATGGCTGTTCTTGTGTAAGACTTGTTAGTGATAGTCTATTAACAATAAAAGGAGTTAGTTGTGAGATTACGGCAGTTATTTTTTCTATTGTAGATGACAGACAGCGTCTTAGTGTCTATGATGATGAAAATAAAATGCCCATTTCTAAGGAAAAAAAGGGTCGAAAGGTTTCTTATCGACAGGAATGGAAAGGTAATAAACAAAGTATCTCCTTTACTCCTACGACCAGTAAAGGTAGTTTCATTACGTCTATAAAAGTCACTTATGAGCCAGTCAAACCTATAGAACCTACTGAGAACACGGTCTCTATCGACATCTCTGCAGCCAAGCGAGCTACTTTTTACTATGGTAAGAAGTCGTTTGTTATTCCTAAAGGAGTCATTGCGCGAACGTATAAGATTTTTGATAACGTACTTTCAGTGAGTAAGACGTATCAAGAGAATGATGTCCTTCCGAGTGGTACGGCTGTCGTTTTAGAAGGCGAGGAGGGTAATTACCTTTTTAGTGAGACGACTAAAGAAGGCGAAGGAGATGCTTTTAATGCCTTACGAGGCTCTGATGTGGATAGAGAAACGGATGGAGGCACATTGTATTATGTCTTTGCTAAGGGCAGTAATGGCGTAGGCTTTTATTGGAATAAGCCTGATGGCAAGGCTTTCCAGACGAAGGCTCATAAAGCTTACCTCGTCTACACGCCAACAGTAGCTACACAAGCAAAGTCTAATTTCACCTTTGATATACCTTTAGGAATCCATTCCACCACGGTAAATGATGATGTTCACCAGTGCTGTCCAATCTATAATATTGCAGGGCAACAGGTTAGTAAGGACTATAAAGGTATTATAATCGTTGGTGGAAAGAAATACTTAAATCGATAAACGACTTTGTTATATACTCCTTTTGACAACTTAAAGCAATTGAATATGAAAACATATAGTAAGCCCTTAATAACAGTATATTATGTATCCTTACGTTCTTTCTTTTTAGGAAGTTCGCAAACAAGGTCGGGACATAGCGTGTTGAGAAGTGAACGAAATGATGTACATAATCAATATGAAGGAGAGCAGAACCAATTGGCAAAGGGCTCTTCCTTCCCAGACTTAGGATTAGATGATTCCTTCCCAGCGTGGGATGATTAATACAGAACGACCATAACTTAACTTAAAAAATAACTAATATGAAAAAACAAGTAGCGTGGATTTGGCTTATTGTATGTATATTAGCATTAGCCGCATGTGAGAAACCAGTGTTAGACAATGTCGATGAGGGGACAAAGTCTCGTAATTCAAAGAACAAGCTAACCAGAGTTGTGCGTATTCATCCTAAGGAGTTGCATATCGAAACATTTGAGGATGCGATGGGCGCAAAGCCTCTACCGTTTAGTAGAGGTGTCACTGGTGAAACGAAGAAGAAGTTTTATGCTGTCAATGTGTACGAGAAGAAGCCCAATGAAGAGACGTATTCTATGTATGCCTACGGTCTGTTTACCAATGCTTCAAAGATTGCTTTGAAGATGAATGTTGAGAACCTTTACAAGGTAGAGTGCCTGATTGTAGAGGAAGGAGATGATAGAATATTCTTGAAGGATGGCGAGTATCTTGCTCCTTTCTTGCATGGAACGGATAAGGGAACACGGTTAACAAATAGCTTTGTGTTATCTAAAGAGGAGAATCTTAACGGTCTGACAAAAGGTGAAACAACTATTGACGACGGTCGAACGATTCATTATCCACGTATTACGAAGCTGTATGCTACAATCGACTCCTTTAGTCCTAAGGCAACAAAAGACCTGACACTCGATATGAAACGGTCGGTGTTTGGTTTGCATTTTAAGGTGACACCGCCCGATGAAGGAAAACTTTTTGTCAACTATGTAGGCTGGGGTATTCCTCTGACAAAGGACAGTCCGATGTATGACAATAGGGCTGTTTATTCCTTCAATGATGTTGTGAATGGGTCTAAAGACGGTTATCACACGACAATAGACCTTCGTGTTACATGGACAAAGGACGATGGGACGGTAGAGAAAGAGCAGAAGCAGCTCACCATCAAACGTAATGTTATGTCGGTAATAGATATAAGTGTGGAAGGAAAGAAGCCTCAAGGCTTTACGTTCCATGAGGAGTCTGGCGACATGGAGACCGAGAATACGGTTTGGAAACTGGTGTTATAAGGGGGGCTATTAATTAATGAGAAAGGGACATACAACGCCGTATGCCCCTCCTCTTGTTGGTATATAAACAACCTAATATTATATGTTAGCAATGCTCATGATATTGGCAAACACGCCAGCAGCAGTCACTGATGCACCAGCACCATAGCCCTGAATCTGCATAGGATACTCCTTGTATCGGTCGGTTGTTAGTAGAACAATGTTGTTAGAACCCTCAAGGTTATAGAAAGGATGGTTCGAATCGACCTCTTTCAGAGCCACATTAGTCTTGCCATGTTCCATTGTTGCGACGAAACGCCAGCGTTTACCTTCCTCAGCAAGTTTCTTTCGACGTTGCTCGAAGTTGGCATCAAGCTCAGGAAGACGCTTCCAAAAGTCTTCTACAGAACCTTGGAAATAATCATTAGGAACGAAGAGATGCTTCTCAACATCCTCCTGTTCTACCTTGTATCCAGCCTCACGTGTAAGGATAACTAACTTGCGAACGACATCCTTCCCACTAAGGTCAATACGTGGGTCGGGCTCACTATAGCCCTGCTCTTTGGCTCGTTTAACGGTCTCAGAGAAGGGAGTCTCGGCTCCAATCTCATTGAAGATAAAGTTAAGCGTACCAGACAGTACGGCCTCAATCTTAAGTATCTTATCCCCCGAATTACGTAGGTCATTGATCGTACCAATGATAGGCAGTCCTGCACCTACGTTCGTTTCAAAGCGGAACTTGACGCCACGTTGTATGGCAGTCTGCTTTAAGTGATAGTAATCCTCATACTTTCCAGATGCTGCAATCTTGTTGGCTGCAATCACAGAGATATTATTCTCCAATAAAGACTGGTAGAGTGCAGCCACGTCTTGGGAGGCAGTACAATCCACAAATACCGAGTTGAAGATATTCATCTGTAGTATTATGTCACGCAAATGTTCTGGGTTTGACGGCTCACTCGCCTTGAGTTCTTCTCGATAGTTGTCTAAGTTTAATCCGTCACGATTGAAGACAGCATTCTTAGAGGAGGCGATACCCACTACCTTTAATTTCAGGTTAGAGTTTTGTTTTAACTCTTCATACTGGCTCTTAATCTGTTCGATGAGCATACTACCTACTGTTCCGACACCGCATATAAAGAGGTTAAGCACCTTAAACTCCGATAAGAAGAGTGAATCATGAAGTACATTCAGTGCTTTCCTTAGGTCAGTTCCCTTCACAACGAAGGAGATGTTCATCTCTGACGCACCTTGTGCAATAGCAATAATACTGATACCTGAACGTCCAAGAACCTCAAATAGCTTACCACTGATGCCTGGTGTTCGTCTCATGTTCTCGCCTACGATGGCCACAGTGGCAAGTCCACTCTCAGCATGCATAGGGAACATACGACCATCTTCTATCTCAAGTCGGAACTCATCATTGAGTACTCTCACAGCATTGTCAGCATCTTCATCTTTCACACCGATAGAGGTGTTGTTCTCTGAAGCAGCCTGTGACACAAGGAAGACACTGATACCATTGTTGGCAAGAGAACTAAAGATACGTCGGTTGACACCAACGACACCCACCATAGAAAGGCCCGTCACGGTGATGACCGTCGTACCTTTTATAGATGACAAACCCTTGATAGGCTTTTGATTGTTCTCAACGTGTGATTTAATAATCGTCCCTTTCCCGTCAGGATTAAAGGTGTTTTTCACCTTAATCGGTATGTTCTTCACGCAGACAGGGTATATCGTTGGAGGATAGACGACCTTTGCACCAAAGTTACAAAGCTCCATTGCCTCTGCGTATGACAGTTCATTGATGGTATAAGCACTCTTGATAACACGTGGGTCGGCCGTCATAAAGCCGTCAACATCCGTCCATATCTCCAACACCTCAGCATTGAGAGAGGCAGCGAGGATAGACGCTGTGTAGTCACTTCCACCACGTCCAAGATTGGTGATATCGCCAGAGTCGCGGTCTTGTGCTATGAAACCAGGTACAAGAGAGATACGAGGAAGGTCAGAGAAAGTATCTAAAACAAGTTTGTTGGTTAGCTCTGAATCGAGACTTCTCTTGCCCTGCTTCTCTTCAGTCTTTATGAACTTACGTGAATCAAACCACTTCGCTCCACGGATGAGCGTAGCTACTATTCTCGAGCTTAGGCGTTCGCCATAGCTAACAATAGTATCCTCAGTCTTATGACTAAGGTCGTGGATTAAGAAAACACCATAGTAGATAGACTGTAGTTGTTCAAAGAGACTATCCACATTGTTGAATAGACTCTCACGGTCATGAGGGTCAGTAATAATCGCATCAATCATCTTGTGATGTCGTGCAACAATTGAATCGAACTCATTTCTCCAGCTTTCATCCCCCTTCAAGGCAAGCTGAGAGGTAGTAATGAGCTGATCTGTTATACCCCCTAAGGCACTTACAACCACAATAATAGGTTGATGTTTAGCCTCTTTTTCGACAATCTTTTGCAGGCTTAGAATACTCGCAACAGAACCTACGGACGTTCCACCAAACTTTAATACTTTCATTTCTGATATTCTATTTGTTATTATTTAGCATCCCCTTAACAATGGGGGAGGTGCGAAACTTAGCCACAAAAATAATAAGAAATATTGCAATAGCCAACGAATATCTCGATATATTTGATTAAATTTGCGTCAAAAAGAAGAAGTAATACTATATATGACAGAGGAATATCAGCTACGTGTTCTGCCCCAGATTGCCTATAGTGAAAATAATTTGAAAGGCTATCTTGCTAAGGAGAAGGGACTGGACGAGCGTACCATTTATCGTGTTCGGGTGTTGAAGCGTTCTATTGATGCGCGTCATCGTGACATCTATGTAAATCTGAAAGTGCGTGTATATATCAACGAGTTTCCGCAAGACGACCCCTATATAAAGACTGAATATCAAGACGTAAGTAGCCGTCCTTCGGTCATTGTGGTAGGTGCAGGCCCAGCTGGTCTGTTCTCTTCTCTGAAACTGATAGAATTAGGCTTGCGCCCAATCGTCCTCGAACGAGGAAAGAATGTGCGTGATCGTAAGTTAGATATGGCCCTGATTTCAAAGACGCAAGAGGTTGACCCTGAGTCGAATTACTGCTTTGGTGAAGGTGGAGCAGGAGCCTATTCGGATGGGAAACTCTATACAAGAAGTAAGAAGCGTGGCCCTGTCGACAAGATTCTAAATGTCTTTTGTCAGCATGGTGCATCCCCCGCTATCCTTGCGGATGCCCACCCACATATCGGTACAGACAAGCTTCCACGGGTGATAGAGAACATGCGTAACACCATACTCGACTGTGGAGGGGAGGTTCACTTCCAAACTAAGATGACCTCATTGATACTTGATGGCGATAAAGTCGTCGGTGTTGAGGCCGTTGACAATGGTGGAATGGTCAGCGTGAAACGTGAGTTTCATGGTCCGGTAATCCTTGCCACGGGCCATTCTGCACGTGATGTCTATCGCTATCTTGCCGATGCTGGCATTGAGATGGAGGCAAAGGGAATTGCCGTCGGTGTACGATTAGAGCACCCTTCCCACCTGATTGACCAGATACAATACCATAATAAGAATGGAAAGGGGAAATATCTCCCAACAGCAGAATACTCTTTTGTGACGCAAGTAGAGGGTCGTGGTGTTTATTCCTTTTGCATGTGTCCGGGCGGCTTTGTGATACCTTCGGCTACAGGACCCGAACAAACAGTCACCAATGGGATGAGTCCTGCCAACCGAGGGACGCAGTGGTCGAATGCTGGTATGGTTGTTCAATTGAACCCAGAGGACGTAGAAGGAGAAGACGTGTTGCGCATCGTGCATTATCAAGAGCAATTAGAGCGTGACACATGGCAGCAGGGAAATCGTAAGCAGACGGCTCCAGCACAACGTATGGCCGACTTTGTTAACAATCGTCTGTCGTATGATCTCCCAAAGTCGAGCTATGCGCCGGGACTAATATCAAGTCCACTACATTTTTGGATGCCATCTTTTGTGACAAAACGACTGCAAGAAGCCTTCAAAACCTTTGGTCGTCAAGCACATGGTTTCCTTACCAATGAAGCCGTAATGATAGCCTCCGAGACTCGTACCAGTTCGCCTGTCCGTATTCTCCGTGACCGAGAACGCCTCATGCACGTGCGTCTCGAAGGTCTTTTCCCTTGTGCGGAGGGTGCTGGTTATGCTGGAGGAATTGTCAGCGCAGGTATTGATGGAGAGCGATGCGCTGAGATGGTCGCTGCCTATCTACAACAGTTATAACTTTAGTTCCTACTTTTCTCATACGAAGGTAAGCAAAGGATAGGACCTTGAGCCTTGATAGTAGGACGATAATAAAGCGCTGTTAATCGTGTGATTGAGAAGGTGTTAGGTGAGTTATAACAATCTTCTCGACTGCTATAAAATTCCTTTGTCGAATTATTTTCACGATAAAAAATATTTTTATTCATGAAAAGAAATATTTTTTATCGTGATGATAATTCTTTTTTATCATGGTAATAATTCAAACTTTCACAGCCTTCTTATTCCTACGAGGAGTACCCCATGGGTGTTGTTAAGGCCTATTCTACCTGTAAAAAGAGCCCTTTCAACGGTAAAGAAGATAGTTAATGCTTTAGTCTAAATCGCCTGGTGAGAAGGTAGTTGTGTTCCAATCGCCTGTGTCGATACCCTTCTTCAGCCAGTACATACGTTGTTCAGAGGTGCCGTGGGTGAAGGTCTCAGGCATAGCATAGCCTCGTGCTTTCTTCTGAAGATAGTTATCTCCGATTTTCTCAGCACAGTCAATAGCCTCTTCGATATCCCCGTCAGTAAGACTTTGATATTTCTCATTATCGTAATGGGCCCAACAGCCAGCATAGTAATCGGCAAGGAGCTCTAATTTCACACTCAGTTTGTTAGCCTCTTCCTTATTTACACGTGCCATCTTAGCATGACATTCCCCAAGAATGCCACGGAGATACTCCACGTGGTGACCCACCTCATGCGCAATCACGTAGGCGTAGGCAAAGTCAAGGTCGCCTTTTGCTTTTAATCCTAAATCCTTGCGCATACCACTAAAGAAACTTAAGTCGAGATAAAGACGTTGGTCGGCCGAACAATAGAAAGGTCCCATTGCAGCGGAGCCATCCCCACAAGCAGTTTGTACAGCACCAGTATAGAGGACGAGGGTAGGGTATTGATAGCGCATGCCATGCAACTGAAACTGTTCTGTCCACACATCTTCCGTACCTGCAAGAATCTGTTTAGAGAAGTTCGCAAGTTTCTCTTCCTCCGCAGAAAACTGATGTTGTTGTCCGCCAGTCTGCACTTCAGTTGGCCCTTGCAGCTCTTGTTGTAAGACATTATTTACCACATCACCCATGTCTCCACCGCTCAAAAAGGTAATAAGAGCAATGAGGATGATACCGCCAATACCACCGATACCCGCTTTAGTACCCATACCCATGCCACGACGGTCGTCTACATTATTACTCTCTCTACGTCCTGTAAGTCTCATATTGTTTGTTTTGTTTTTATTCTCCAGTTATTTCTATGTCGACAAAGGTAAGGCATTATCTTGATATCTGCAAGTATTGTGGTTCCGTTCCTGTGGTGATGGAGCTATGAACTACCGTCATAAACCTAACGTTATCACCAACAGAAGGTAGTGAGAATGAGTACGAAAAGCCAGTTATCCATGCTGGTGTACGGAGCTGCAATCTCTTTATAGTGATAGTATAAACAGCTACTTTCGTCCCATACAACGGCTTTTTTCTTTTATCCCTTTGCTATATCTGAGTTTTTTCGTAAATTTGCATGTATTTTCAGAACAAACAAATAACAACATAATGAAGATTTCATATAAATGGCTAAAGGAATACGTTGATTTCAATCTTAGTCCAGAAGAGATTGCTGTTGCGCTCACTTCAATAGGTTTGGAGGTAGGGTCACTGGACGAGGTTGAGACGATACGTGGTGGATTAAAGGGCTTGTATGTCGGTAAGGTACTGACTTGTGAGGCACATCCGAACTCAGATCATCTCCACGTAACAACTGTTGACCTTGGCAAGGGAGAGCCACAGCAGATTGTCTGTGGTGCACCGAATGTTGCAGCAGGCCAGAAGGTAATCGTTGCCGACTTAGGTTGTGTACTCTATGATGGCGACAATGAGTTTACTATTAAGAAGAGTAAGCTGCGTGGTGTAGAGAGTCTTGGTATGATATGTGCCGAGGACGAGATTGGTGTCGGTACTGCTCACGATGGTATTATCGTGTTACCAGAGGACGCACCAGTGGGGCAGCCAGCATCAGAATACTATCACTTAGACAGCGACTGGCTGATAGATATAGACATCACTGCCAATCGTGCGGACGCATTGAGTCACTATGGAGTGGCGCGCGACCTCTATGCCTGGTTGATACAGAATGGTTATAAGACGTCATTACATCGCCCTTCTTGTGATGCTTTCAAGGTTGATAACCATGATCTCCCTATCAAGGTGACAATCGAGAATACGGATGCTTGTCGCCGTTATGCTTGTTTGAGTTTAACTGATTGCGAAGTGAAAGAAAGTCCACAGTGGTTGAAAGACAAGCTGAATGTTATCGGTTTGCGCCCAATCAATAATATCGTGGATATTACTAACTATATCATGATGGCCTATGGACAGCCTATGCACTGCTTTGATGCAGACATGGTTAAGGGACATCACATCATCGTTAAGGACAAGAACGAGGGTAAGAAGTTCGTTACCTTAGATGGTGAAGAGCACATCCTTGGCGAGCACGACCTCGCTATCTGCAATGAAGAGGATCCAATGTGTATAGCCGGTGTCTTCGGTGGAAAGGGTAGTGGTACATACGAAACAACGAAGAACGTAGTGTTAGAGAGTGCTTATTTCCATCCAACATGGATTCGTAAGAGTGCTCGTCGTCACGGTCTTTCTACGGATGCCAGCTTCCGTTTCGAGCGTGGTATAGACCCTAATGGCATTGTCTATGCACTCAAGCAGGCCGCAATTCTTTGTCAGGAACTTGCTGGAGGAAAGGTTAGCATGGAGATATGTGACGAGTATCCAACGAAGATGGAGGGCTTCCCTGTTCGTTTGAACTATGAGTATTGCGACCGTCTTATTGGTAAGAAGCTCGGTCATGATACGATTAAGCGTATTGCCGAGAGCCTTGAGATGAAGGTAGAAAATGAAGATGCAGAGGGCCTCAACCTTCTGGTTCCACCTTATCGTGTCGATGTACAGCGTCCTTGTGATGTAGTAGAAGACATCCTGCGTATCTACGGATATAATAATGTAGAGATACCTACAGAGTTGAAGTCGTCATTGACAATCGCAGAGGAGGCTGACAAGAACTATCATCGTGAGAACATTATCGGTGAGCAGTTAGTAGGTGCTGGCTTCTCAGAGATTATGAATAACTCTCTCACAAAGAGCTCTTACTATGAGGAGACAGGCCTCAATGCTTATCCTTGGGAGGAGACCGTGAAGGTGATGAATCCTCTTTCAGCAGACTTAGGTGTGATGCGTCAGACCCTTCTCTTTGGTGGTTTGGAGAGTATCGTACGTAATGTAAATGACGAGGAAAGTTCATTCTATGAGTTAAAGGCACATGTCGAGAATATCCTCCGTCGTATCGGTGTTGCACAGGGCTTACTTGTTAGTGAGAAGTCGGATAACAACGTGTTTGACAAGGCAATAGCTTTGAAGACACGTGCTGGTAAGGTACTCGTTGAGATGGGTATTCTCAGCCATAAACTGTTGAAGCGTTTCGGTCTTGACCAGAAGGTTTATTATGCAGACTTAGACTGGGCAGGACTGATGAAGGCTATCCGCAAGAATAAACTTCAGTTCCAAGAGATATCTAAATATCCTGCTGTTAGTCGTGACCTTGCCTTGTTGGTCGACAATAATGTAGAGTTTGCACAGATAGAAGAGATAGCTCGTCAAGCAGATAAGAAACTCTTGAAGCGTGTCGAACTCTTTGATGTTTATCAGGGCAAAAACCTCCCTGAGGGCAAGAAGAGTTATGCAGTAAACTTCATTTTGCAGGACGAGACCAAGACGCTCAACGACAAGGCGATAGACGCCATCATGCAGAAACTAATAAAGAATTTAACAAATAAACTCGGAGCAGAACTCCGTTAACAAACAAATCCAATGGGTAGAGCATTTGAATATCGCAAAGCAACTAAGCTCAAGAGATGGGGTCACATGGCCCGTACGTTCACTAAGTTAGGTAAAGAAATCGCTATCGCCGTTAAAGCTGGCGGTCCTGAACCAGAGAATAACCCACGCCTTCGTGCTATCATCGCTACATGTAAGCGTGAGAACATGCCGAAGGACAATATCCAGCGTGCTATTAAGAATGCGATGGGTAAGGATACCAGCGACTACAAGGAGGTGACTTACGAGGGTTATGGTCCTCATGGAGTTGCTGTGTTTGTTGATACATTGACAGACAACACTACTCGTACGGTTGGTGATGTTCGTTCTATTTTCAACAAGTTCAATGGTAATCTTGGTACACAGGGCTCTCTTAGCTTCCTTTTCGACCATAAGGCTGTGTTCACCTTCAAGAAGAAAGAGGGTGTAGATATGGAGGAGTTGATCCTTGATTTGATTGACTATGGAGTTGACGATGAGTACGATGAGGATGAAGAAGAGAACGAAATCACAATCTACGGAGAGCCTACAAGCTTTGGCGAGATTCAGAAGCACTTGGAAGACAATGGTTTCGAAATCACTTCTGCAGAGTTCACTCGTATTCCTAACGACTTAAAGGACGTTACTGATGAGGAGCGTGAGACTATCGATAAGATGGTTGAGCGTTTGGAGGACTTCGATGACGTGCAGAATGTCTACACTAACATGAAGCCTGCTGAAGAATAATCTCATCTCCATGTGCACCTATATATAATAAGGTGTAAGTGGCTTTAAGAATATAGAAAGAGACTATCTCAGAAATGAGTCAGCACATGTGGGTGGTGAGCCATACTCATACTCCCATATTAACTACTGCTGTCAGATATACGGCTCGTGTATCTTAACTTTTCTGATATAGTCTCTTTTTGTTCTTTCTCTTTTACTGTTTTCTTTCATATTCGCCATTATGTGAAAGGATAGTAAGTGATTGGGTTGTATTGGTCTTTTATGTTTTCGAACTTCATTGTTGCTTGATAGTTTTCGTTTTAAGGCTTATTCGAGATTTTAATAGCAATCCCTTTGATGTGAGAAAGTCCTGATATTGGCTGTTCTACGGTAATTCGTATGAGTTTAAATAAGGCATGTTCGAATTTCTGAATAGGTCTTTCTAATAAGACGATAAGGGTGATAGGGTAATAAAATAAGATTTGCTTAATCCACCTACCATAACTATCTGTGCAAGTAGAGGCTTCTTTCTATTTGTACAAATAGTATGTTTTTCTTGCACATAGTTTTTGTGAATGTGCAGAATTTTACTTAACTTTGCACGCAAATCATACTTTTGTGCAATGGATGCTATAAATAGTTTCAACGCGTGTATAGAGAAGAGTATCAAGGATAACTGGGACAAAGATGCTCTTACCGACTATCTTGGTGCTACACTTCAATACCATGATGTAGCGCGGAAAATAGAGAAATTACACATTCTCTTTGCTAATAGCGGCTTGAAGAAGGGTGATAAGGTAGCCCTTTGTGGTCGAAACTCCTCTTCATGGGCAGTTGCTTTCTTTGCAACTCTAACCTATGGAGCAGTTGCAGTACCTGTTCAGAATGAGTTTAAACCCGAACAAATATATAATATAGTAAACCATTCAGAGGCAAAGCTCCTCTTTGTTGGTGATGTAGTAGCTACAGCGATTGATGGCGAACAGATGCCCCAGTTGGAAGGTATTATCTATCTACCAGATTTCTCGTTGATACTTTCTCGTTCAGAGTCATTGACAAACGCGCGTGAAAACCTTAATGCACTCTTTGGTAAGAAATTCCCTAAATTCTTCCGTGCAGAGGATGTCAACTATTTTAAGGATGAGGCTGACGACCTTGCACTGATTAATTATACCAGTGGGACGACGGGTTTCTCAAAGGGTGTCATGCTAAGTTATCGCTCTATTCGTAGTAATCTCGCATGTGCAATAGCTGATATAAAACCACATATCAAGCCCGATAGTAAAGTGCTTTGTATATTACCGATGGCACACATGTATGGTATGATATGCGAGTTCATCTGTCAGTTCTGTTTTGGAAGTCATCTTTATTTCCTCACACGTCTACCGAGTCCTTCTTTGATAGCTCAAGCATGTAGAGACATCCATCCTGCTATCATTATGTCAGTACCAATGGTTGTAGAGAAGATTATCCGTAAGAATGTCTTTCCAAGGGTCCAGAGTACAGCTACCCGAATGCTGTTAAAGATGCCAGTGGTAAGCAAGAAGGTGAAAGAAAAGATTAGAGCAATCGTTATGGAATGCTTTGGAGGCAATGCATACGAGGTAGTAACGGGTGGAGCAGCACTTAATAAAGAGATAGAAGACTTCTTAGTAAGCATTGATTTCCCTATAACAAGCGTTTATGGTGCTACGGAGTGTGGCCCTTTGGTAACGTTCAGTGACTACAAAGACTTTGTACCCGGTTCTTGCGGTACACCTGCTTTGAATATGGAGGTGAAGATTGTTAGTCCTGATCCTGAGCATGTTCCAGGTGAGGTAATTACACGCGGTGAGAACGTTATGCTTGGTTATTATAAGAACGAAGAGGCTACGAAAGAGGTGCTTGATAAGGATGGCTGGTATCATACAGGCGACCTTGGCACGATGAGTGCGGATGGTCATTTGTTTATCCGTGGCCGCATTAAGAATATGCTTTTAGGCTCTAATGGTCAGAATGTCTATCCAGAAGAGATAGAAGACAAGCTGAACTCTATGTCAATGGTGAGTGAGTGTATCGTTATCCAACGTGGTGACAAGATTGTTGGTTTGGTCCATCCAGATCTTGATGAGGCTAAAGAGATGGGCTTCTCACAATCAGACTTGCAAGAGATAATGGAGCAGAATCGTATAGAACTGAATGCTATGCTTCCATCTTTCTGCCATCTTTCATCGATAGAGTTGCGTGATGAGGAGTTTGCCAAGACTCCGAAGAAGAGTATTAAGCGTTATCTCTATCAAGAGAAGTAAGATAATACGGTCCTCCCTAATGCTCTCTTTGTAATGTGTTTGCGCTCAGCACTATAGGTGATGTGTATTCGCACATGATGTGCTGAGTATTAACACGTTTGAGAGAACTTATCATGAGGGTTATTATTAGATAATATAATAAGGTAAGGGTCGGCTATTAAGTCTAATTTATAGATGCAGAATAGGACTCTTATTATGTTTTGGGTAGTACCTTGTTCTTCCAATGTATGGAAGAATAAAAGGTTCTTCCGTTAAATGTGTGGACGCTTTTCGTAGTGCTTTAACGTAAGAGCCAAAGTTACTCATTAAACAAAAACATAGTTGAGACAGTCAACTATCTATCCTATTTCCATCCTCTTTCATTGAAAATCTTTTCGTTTTAAGACTTCGAAAATCTGCAGACAAGGGTTTGAAAAATTATTACATAAATTCAAGGAAAACACCTATAACTAACGACAAAAATACACACATGAAGTAGGTTTGCAATCAACAGATTATCAATTAGTTACCAAGTAGTAAGTAAAAGGTGCTTAGTTGGACTTCAAAAGGGCGTTAGCAAGGGTCTTAAAGAGCATCTTCTGCAACCCAAAAGGGCGTCTTTTAGAAGTCAAAAGAGCATGTATTCAAAATTATGATGTGAAAAATTATAACAGAATAATAAGTTATTAGCCTAATTAGCCCAATTGGACTAAATAGCCTAATTAGGC
>QWBZ01000163.1_pt1 | contig 24519 bp, 36 predicted proteins | sample 1972441 | NCBI WGS metagenome assembly QWBZ01 (sample SAMN09866721, study PRJNA288562) | Human oral metagenome isolate term6_saliva, whole genome shotgun sequencing... | isolation source: mouth | host: Homo sapiens | place: USA: California
CACAAAAAGCCAGTAACAATCGCGTCACTAGCCGAACATCTTAGGAACATTTTAGAAGCCATTGAAGGCATAGATGATTCGGCATACATAGAACTCTCTAACCTCGCAGATAACCTTGAAATACTAGGTGATAGCGATGACTAGCCGTGAAGAGATTGCGGCCATTCTGCGGGAATTGCGTCACAAGACCTACTACCGCGAAGAGATTGTTGAGAGCATCTGTGATGCCATCAGCATCGCGGACCCCGTGAACACGTTTCGCGAGCCGGAGGACGTCTATAATCTGCTCGCAGACCTCATAGACCCTACATGCAGGCCAGTTGAAGCGGACAATAACATCGTCTGTTCCGAGTGCGGAGCTGACCTGTATGACGATGACTTGCATTGTCCTCATTGTGGCTCAAGGGTGGTGCGTGGTAACCATGATTGAAATTACGCCGCCGCATGAGGTTAAAGCACGTAAACCACACTATTGCTCGTGGTGCGACAAGGAGATACATGTAGGAGAGAAATATATAACCTCTACGCTCAAAATTGATTATGTTTACGAGTGGCGCGAGTGCAGTAGGTGCAAACCTTACGTAGACGAGATGTTTGATGACGATGTGTGGGGCGATTACGACTCCGGAGACGGCATAGACCAGCAGACATTTTGGGATTTTATGGTTGAAAAGCACTATGACATATGGTGTGAGTGGCAACATGCGGACGAGAAAGAACGGCAACGAAAGCGGCGAAATGCAGCTAGAGCCAATCGTTAAAGGATTAACGATGAATAACCAAGAAAAGGAGACAAAGTATGATTCCGTATTTAACCATACCTCAAAGAATTCTTGCGTGGTTTCTCTGGCACATCGAAGCTAAACATGGCTGGGGAGGTGGCTTTGATGCTGATGACCCGGAAGGTCCTAAGTGGCTCTTTGGAACCCATTTTGCCTACGGAGGACCGCTATATACCTACTCGCTTTTGTGTAACTACTGGCAACTGAAATGCGCAAGAGCTGCAAAGAGAGGGAAGCGAGAGTGAGCAAACAGAAACAGATACAAGCTAAAAATTAAGGAGTAGTAATGGATACTGTTGAGAAAGCTGTTGACCTCATCGAGCGTTACGCCTTATTGGCATATTTGAGCAATGGTAAATGCCTCGGCTCTGATATTAAGGGCAAACGAGTGTACCTTTCTGGGCCAATTACTAACACAAAGAACTACAAAGGTTTGTTTATGTTTGCTGAAGAGCTTGCTGCGCTTGACGATGCTGAGCAGATCTATAACCCCGCTGCGCAGATTCCTGCAAGTTCTAGCTGGGAACAGGCAATGCATCGATGTCTTTCAGAAATTACTAATTACGACACAGTAGTACTGCTGCCTGGTTGGAATGCCTCTCGTGGAGCAAGACTTGAGAGTGATGTTGCACTTGCCTGTGGAATACATGTGGTTAATCTCAGTGAAAACAAGATTACTTATGGCCTTTATAACTCGCTTAAAGAGACCCTTGAAAAACTCTTATAAGCAACCTTACAAATAGAAAGGAGGTCCATATGGGTGCTGCAGATATTATTGTTCTAGTTTTCTGTATTCTCGCTGGTATTGCTTTTGCTTTTAGCGATTAAATTCCTCATTTATTAGAGGGGAGGTTTAGTGCTTAAAAAATTCATTGAATCGATAACGATGTTTATAGCTTCCTTTTGTGTCGCTATCTTTATTTCTTCTTCTGTTTTTCTTGCTTGTTCCTTTATTTTTGAGCAGCTCAAGAATAACCCTTCATTTCCAGGACTGATATTGGCATCAGTAATCGTTGCTGCGTGGTGTACGCATGATTTTGTACTAGCTTCAAATAAATAATTCCCTATTTTTCAAAACCTAATAGAAAGGCTTTAACCATGAAGAAGATCCTTCAATGGCTGGCTGTTGCTGTCTTTGCGGTGCTGGTATTCGTTCCAGCTCTCGCACATGCTCAGACGGTACCAACTACGATTACCAGCTTTAGAGTTACCGACAAAAACAAGCAAGACTTGACTTCTGCGTTCACTAACCAAGACATCTACTTGACGGCTTCTTGGAGTGCAACGGGCGAGGTTCACGAGGGAGACACATTCTCGCTGGGTATTCCCGATATTCTAGACTTTCCCGCAACAAATGCCGCCAGCTTCGACATTTACGCGCCAGACGGTAACGTTATGGCAACCGCACAAGTTACACCCGGGCGCGTCACGATCACTTACACATCATGGGTCAACGGCAAAGACCACGTGCAGGGTACGCTTTGGCTGGCAGCTCACGTTAAGGCTGACGCAGCAGCGGGAACTACCACGCTAAGGCTCATCGATGAAGCAACGGGGCAGGTAGTAGAGACTAGCTTTGAAACGCGTCACTACGGCATTATCCAACACGAGATTATCGCCAAATGGGGCGTCAAAACCGACCACGGCACGGTTGAATGGTCGGTACGTCTAAACCACGCAGCGGACAACCTCACAAACGTTGTACTCGAGGATACCGCGCAGGACGGTACACGCATTATTCCTGGCTCATTTAGGCTCTACCGCGTTCACATGGACGCATACAGCAACATTGACCCTTCAAGCTGGATGCGTATCAACGTTCCCGAGCCAACTATTAGCGGAAACAGCTTCACTTGGGACTTGTCCAGCGTGGACTTCCAAGGCAACCAGTACTTCATGTATTACGAGACGGAAGGAACAGAGACGACCTCGAACGCAATTCAGCTCAAGAGCCGCGAGACCACGCAGGGCTCACACTATCAGTTTGTTAGCCAGGACAGTGGCGGCAATGGCAATGGAGATAACCGTCCACAGCCAACTGAGCCAGAGACTCCACCTACTCCAGAGCCAACACCAACGCCAGAGCCTAATCCAGGACCACAGCCACAGCCTAACCCGGAAGAGTCTGACCCAGAGCCACGACCAGAACCAGAGCAACCAAAGCCAACAAAGAAAGTCAAGAAGGCTAAGAAAGCAGCTCTACCCGCAACGGGAGACGACGCAGTCATTGCAGTTGCTGGCATTGGATTGATTGCTCTTACGCTCGTCATCATGAGCGGATTTATGAGAAAGGAGTAGTAATGACTATTGAAGAAGAGAGAGAACAAGCAGATAGAGAGCGTCTTGAGAAGATGACGGTTAAGGAGCTTCGAGTCATTGCCAAGGAAGAGTTCTGCGTAATTAGGCGTAATGCATCGCTAAAGACTGACTTAATTGACGAGATCATTAAGTGGAAGCGGTTCAAAGGCGCATATTTTTACGAAAGCCGTTACTAATGAATCGCTCAATAAAAGTTAGGCTGAACTCTAATGGAATTTGGTGCTGCCGACTTTACTTGGGAAGGAATCTAAACGGCAAAATCATTCAGCCTTATGCAAGTTTTCCCGCAGCAAAGACGCAGAAAGAAGCTGAAGAATTAGCCAATATGTGGGCTTCACATATTACGTCAGACGGTAAAGTTAAAAGCACTCAGCTTACGGATTTACTCCTTGAATACGTGTCGATTAAGCGTAGGAATGGCGCGAGCCCTAACACTACCAGGCAGCATAAAGGCTTCATCAGAAATCACATCAACGGAAGGCTTGGCAAAGAGGACGTAAGGAGTGTTACGTCCTCTTTACTTACCTCTTTTGAGCAGGATCTGTTGAAGAAGGGCCTGTCTCGAAACAGCGTAATTAACCTGCATCAGTTTTTGAGAGGTGCTTACAATTACTTTGTTTCTGCTGGAATATGCGACTATAACCCGCTTATTAACGTGGCCAAGCCGTCCAGGGAAGTACATGAAGCTGTTTCCATCGAAGAATGGGGTTTTGCTGGAATAAGTGCTCTTATTAATTCCAGAATTGTCACAGCCATTCAAGAGAATGAGTTTAATTCCCGTGTTGTTTGCGCATTTGCTGCATGGCTTTCGTTAGTCACGGGAATGCGCTGTGGTGAGGTCTGCGCCATTAGGTACAGTGATGTAAACATGCTATATAAGCATATTCACGTATCTGGTACTGTTATTGAAGAGTCTTACAGGAAGCCATACAGACGAGAGTCCACTAAAGGCAAGAGATCAAGAAACATCGCCATCACAGACTCAGACATCAACTTTATTAGCGACTACATGAAACTTCAGAAAGCCCATATTGCTTTTGTAGAGTCTTCTACACCGTTAATTAGTCTCGATGGCTCATACATGCGCCCTACGAGCGTCTCGAGGTCATTTACACGCATGAGACGCACTCTCCAGCTACCTCAAGGCATTACGTTCCACTCGCTCAGACATACTCACGCGTCTTGGTGTTTGGCAAGTGGCGTTGACTTGAAGACCCTTTCAGAGCGCCTTGGACATGCTGACCCAGCAACGACATTGAGAATCTATTCTCATTTGCTTCCTGGACGTGACAGGGGAGCGGCAGAAGCGTTTGGAGACGCTCTGAGAACCATTGAACAAAGAGAACTCTAATCGTTCCATGTCTTAAACGCTTGTTGCAATTTGTTGCAATTAGCAATTTTTAATCAAGTTGAATTCTATTAAAAACGTTCATTCAACTTGGAAATTCTATTTATCCCTTAGGAAGTGCTAGATAAGAAGTAATTATCAGACAATTAAAGAAAGGCAGACATTAGCATGGCTATTAGTAAGGTTACAAAGGATCTGCGTAGGCTTCTCGATGCTCAAAATATTCCTTGGGAAGACCATTCTGGATTTACTACTGAGCGAACTTGGATTCCATTAGATGATGGTTCGGTACTTTGTTGTATGTGCTCTTACTACGTAACGCCAGGTGGCATTGAATGTGGCATCTCGTCAGGATTTCCACTAAAGCTTGAGGTTTCCATTATTCATTCGATAGATGACTATGCGTTCGCACCGGGCGCGTCTAAGACGCCTGAAGATATTCTGGAGGTGTTGGGCAGACATGGAGCGAAGTAAGTACTGCCAAGAGTTGTGTGACGCCTTAGAGCTTTATGGTAAGACCTGGACTGACCGCAGTAACGCTTGTGTTGAGCATATCTATTTCAAGTCTCGCGGTAACTGGGTTTCAGTTCTATATGGTGATGATATTAGAGGCTATCCGCATAAGTTTCTTGTTTGGGAAATGTCTAATTATTCGTATTCACCTCGTGTAATGGACGTCGAGAAGATAATCGACAAATATTTTTAGGAGTCAATATGTCAATTAATCGCGTTAATATTTCCGGAAACCTTACAAGAGATCCGGAGCTCCGCTCTACAGCGGCAGGAACAAATATCCTTTCTTTTGGCGTAGCTGTCAACGACCGCCGAAGGAATCAACGGACAGGCGAGTGGGAGGATGTTCCCAACTTCATTGACTGCATTGTCTTTGGTCAACGTGCTGAAGCTCTTTCACGCTTTATTTCCAAAGGCGCAAAGGTTTCTATTGATGGCAAACTGCACTACAGCTCATGGGAAACAAAGGACGGCCAGCGTCGCAGCAAACTAGAGGTTGTTGTAGAGGAGATGGAGTTTCTTTCAAGGTCTCAAACGGCTGCCACAACACAGAACCAGCCTTCATTCACGGCACCGCAAGCGCCAGAAGAAGAGCTTTACGATTCGGACATTCCGTTCTAAAGACTAATTAAATTATTTATTAGTTGGGTAGAGCCTACAAAAAGGGGTCTTGGAGTCATCTGAGACCCCTAAACTAAGAAAATTAGGCTAAAAATTATGTAGATTTTGTTGGTAGCGCTCAATAAATTCCGTTGCGCTCGATACGCTCATTATGAGATTTTCGATGTGCTATACTTGCTTCGCTTTTCTATCGAAAAACGTAACGGTATAGCAAGCAAGCAGCTTGCGAATTGCACGCAAAGCAATTTCGCAAAGCGGCGGAGAAAGGCTCGCAAGCGTACCGGTTGCGCCACCTCCTATAAAAAATTAGAGATTATTCCGCTCAACAATACAATAATGTTTATAAGTTGTAGAAAACTTGTATACATAATGTTGAAAACTCTCTATCAAGCCAGCTAAATCATATAATTTAAATAACTACTCTAACTAAACGTTGATACGTTTGGAGAATTATGGATTACAGTGGTTTGACCGCGTCAGAGTTCTTTCATGGTGTGGCAGAAGCATCAAGAGAAAACACTAGAGCATTACAGCAAATCATGAGCCTTCAAGAAACTGAGGGGGCAAAAGCTCAGTCATATTCAGCTGGTGGAAGTAAAGGCTCTAATCAAGACACGATGGCAAAAGTGGATAAGCGCATAGATCTAGAAGCATTACTTTCTAAAAGAATGAATGACAATTATGACTATATCAATGATGCTTATACGCTTCTTTATGGTGTGAGTCAGCTTGGTGATGGTGGCATATGCCAGCTAATGAGTAACTCTATTTATGCTGACTTGCTTCAATGGCGCTATCTTCAATGCCTTACTTGGAATGATGTGTCTGAAAGACTTCTTACTCCTGTAAGAACGCTTCAGCAGTTAGAGCGTGAAGTATTTGAAACAATTGATGAGGAGAATTACATCGAAAAATTCTTGAAAAATAAATAAATTTTTTTGCCTTTTTGCTTGTATTGTATAGATAATAGTTATATACTATATACAACAAGAAAGGAGGTGAGAGATGGAAGAAAAGATATGGCAATTATTTCTCGCAATCTTCACAGCAGTAGCTACAGTCACAGTTGAAAAGATTGCAGAGAAACTAAAAAAAGTCCCACCCCGACGAAGAGTAAGGACTTAAAGCCAAAGGGGATATCAGTTGCAGCTGGTATCTCCTAGGCTCTAAGATTAGCATAAAGGAGCACAAAATGGAAAACGTATTACTCATATTAGTTACTGTTGCAGTAACGCACATTCTCTACAAGACCATTCGCAAGAAGGAAAGTCGATAATGGCTACTAGTGAAGCTCAAAAGCGGGCAAGTGCTAAGTATCGCAAAAACAACGTTAAGGCGATTATGTTCAACCTATATCCAAGCGATAAAGACTTGTTAGAGTTTCTAGAATCAAAGAAGAACCGCTCGAGCTATATCAAAGAGTTAATTCGTAAAGATATGGAGAACTCGAGAAATTAAGTTCTGCGTACTCTTGCGTACTCTTGCGTACTGTTTTGTGATATTGTGTACAGTAGCGATTTACGCAACAAAGGAACTAATAAGCGTTCTGGTTATGAGCCAGGGCGCTTTTTTGTTAGGCAGGTGAGCAAATGAGTTACAACATCAGACGCTCATATGCTAGAGATCAGTTGCGAAAGCAGATGATTGCACGAGAAGAACCGTGTCACATTTGTGGTATGCCAATTGATTACTCGCTTCCTGCTGGTGACCCGATGAGCTTTGAGATGGATGAGGTCGTACCTGTCTCAAGGCTGCCTCTTGAACAAAGACGAGCTGCCGCATGCGACCCAGAGAATGTTAAAGCGGCGCACCGTATATGCAATCAGAAGCGCGGTAATCGAATGATGGACGAGCTTAAGGGTAATGCACTACCTATTGTGAGAACGCGTCTGTGGTAGGGGGGTATACCCTCCCACAGCCCCAAAAAGACGCCCCTTGGCATAGTCAGAATATAGCGAACCCTCAAATTTTCCACAGTGAAGTGAGCCTGAAAGGAGGTCTTGATGGCCAAGAAACTAGTTACTATTTGCAGAGAGGGCGGTCGGTATGACATCTATAAAGCACTGCAGATAACTATGGCAAAGAAGCTAGATGATTGTGAATCTGGCCGCGACTTTGCAGCCATTGTAAAGACATTCGTCCAGGTAGTTGACGAAGTCGACGCAATGGAAAAAGAGAAGTTGCTTGCAGCTAAAAAACCGAGCCCTGCTAAACGAGCCAGAAAGACATATCTCAAAGAGGTCTCGTGATGCCAAGGCGTAAAAAACGTGTTGGAAATCAAAAACCGACCTTTGAACGCATTGGAAAATATCATCATTCTGATGCAAAAGCTTGCATAAATATGTTTTCTCATTACGGGTTTAAGTTTGATGATGCGCAAAAATACGAGCTTGAACTTTATATGGCTAAAGACGCTAAAGGTATGCCAGCGGCTGAAACTATTGGTGCAGCCAAGCCGCGTCAAAATGGCAAATCGTTTGCCGCACGACTCTACGGTATTTGGTGCGCGGCCATTTGTGGAATGGACGTTGTCTATTCAGCTCACAATGCAGATACCGTTGATGAGTTCTTTGATATGATCGTGAACCTTTTTACGGATGATGAGACATATCCAGATTTAGCTGAACTTCTTCTTAAGGCGTATAGACAGCCAGGAAAGCAGTACTTGCTCTTTGATTGTGGACACTACAAAAGCGGCAGACGCGCAATCGGAAGACTTAAGTTCTCGACTCGCACGACCTCAAAGGCACGCGGAGGCACACGCTCACTCATCATTATTGATGAGGCGCAGGAGCTTACAGACGCTCAGCTAAATGCTATTTTGCCAACTGTTTCTGCATCTAAAGATGGTTCTCCGCAAGTCATATATATCGGAACACCGCCAGACCCGACCTGTAGAGGAACGGTATTCAAACGAATGCACGATACAGCTCACTCCGACAGTCCTGGTGAGGCTTGGTGGCTTGAATGGGCCGCAAAATCGGTTCCGAGAGAGGGTACCAGCGATGAAGAAGCGCTCAAACTTGCTTATGAGACTAATCCGGCTCTCGGCTCTCGCATTACGGAAAGAGCAGTACTCAATGAATGGCATCAAATGACAAAAGATGGATTTGCTCGTGAGCGTCTTGGTTGGTGGTCAACGCTCGATACTTCAGTTGAGTATATCGTCAATGCAAATGACTGGAATGAGTGCATAACAGAAGAGCCTTATGACGATGGTCTTCTTGCTTTTGGAATCAAATATTCGCTCGATGGAAAGAAAGTAGCAATTTCAGCAGCTCTAACTCAGCAAGATAGCCCAACAGCTTATCTTGAGCTCGTGGATATTGCAGACGCTTATGGAGCTGGTCAAAACCTTGCTCAATGGATCAAGGAACGTGAGAGTCGCATTGCATGCGTTGTTATTGATGGCCGTTCTGGCGCAACTCAGCTGGCCGAACGCTTGCAGGAGCTACGTTTTCCAAAGCGGGGCATTGTTCTTTGCGATACAAAACAGGCTGTGGCGGCAGCTTCAAGATTTGTTGATGAAGTTGGAGCACACAGCATATGTCACGTCCCCTCTCCAGCACTGGACGAGTCTGTTACAGGCTCGTCCAGGCGTGCAATTGGAAATAACGGTGGCTTTGGATTTGGAGATTCTCCAAAAGCAACGTGTACCGCTGCTGAGTCTGCGGCACTTGCACTTTATGGAGTTAGGACCACTAAAAGAAACCCAGCTAGAAAGCAGGTAGTCTGGTGACAATTGGAATTATTCCTGTTGCAATTGCAACAGCAGCTGGACTGAGAAAAGAAGATAGACAGACAGTTTTAAATCTCTGTGCAGTTTACTCAAAGACCCTTGCACGTAATCGTTTGCGTGACGGCTACTATCTCATGCATATTAAGCCTCAGCAGCTCGGTATTTCGGTACCTGACGGCTTAAGAAACTTGGAGCAGGCTATTTCATGGCCAGCAAAGGCTGTAGACGCTCTTGCTGACCGTTCTCAGTTCGATGGTTTTACTTGCACGGATGAGGATACTGCTAAGGAACTACAGGCTATTGTTCGCGAAAATGCCCTCAAGCGACGCTATCGTAAGGCTGTTAAAGGCCAGCTTAGAAATTCCTGTGCGTTTCTTACGGTTACCGCTGGAGATATTGACGCGGGAGAACCGGCAGTTATCATTTCTGCATATTCTGCAGTATCCGCCGCTGCTCTTTGGGATGAACGCTTACATCGTATCCAGGCTGGCATTGTTGTAGTTGATCGTGACAATCGACCGAATCATAGAAATGCCCCAACGTGGATTAATGTCTTTACCGATACCGACATTATTCGCATTCGTAGACCACTTGACTCGACTCGCTGGGTTGCTGAATATATTCCGCATGGAATGGGTCGTTGTCTTATGGAGCCTTTGGTCTACGAGGCAACGCTTGACCGCCCGTTTGGTAAGTCGCGCATCACTCGAGCTGTTATGGATCTGACCGATGACGCAATGCGCTCAAGCGTACGCGCTGAAGTCGCTGCTGAGTTTATGACGGCACCTCAAAAGTACCTTGTTGGTGCTGACCCGGATGCTCTCAACAAGCTCTCAAAATGGGATGCATATATCGGTTCAATCTTTGCGGTCTCGAAAGACGCCGACGGCGATACCCCAACGTTTGGACAGCTGCAGCAGGGTTCAATGCAGCCGCACATCGATTACATGCGCTCGCTTGCAGCTCGTTTTTCTGCCGAGACCAATGTTCCAATCTCAGAGCTTGGAATTGTATCTGATAACCCAAGTTCAGCAGAAGCAATCTACGCTGCAAAAGAGCCTTTGGTTGTTGATGCTCAAAACCTCAACGCTGATAACGGTGAAGCTCTTCGAGATATTGCTCTTATGGCGTTGGCAGTTAAGAGAAACATATCATTTGCCGAGGTGCTTACAACAGAACCTAATATCACGGCTAAATGGCGCAATCCTGCGATGCCGTCAATTGTTTCCCAGGCTGATTCCATGCTCAAGATTGCTCAGGCTGTTCCGTGGATTGTCAATTCTGAGATTCTTCTTGAGGAACTGGGTTTTACGGATGACCAAGTTCAAAGGCTTGAAAGTGACAGGGAAAGAGCGTCAGCACAAGAGCTTCTTAGGGCACGCTTTGCGGCTAAGGCTACAAAGACCCCAGCTGATAATCAAGACTTGCTGGACGGTGTGATTGATGAGGGTAAACAAGGATAGACTTACTCGATATAGAAAAGAGCTTGATTCAGCCGCAGACGATGCGGCTGAATTTATGTCTGACTATTATGATGCGCTCAGAACTGCTAATCCTAACTCTTCAGTAGCAGAGCTCCGCAACATGGCTATTAAGTCAATAAAACAAGCCCTCAACGCCTTTTCTCCTCAAGCGGGAGAGATTGCAGGAGAGCTGTTTGATGAGATAGTAAGAGCAGAGGGTATTAAGGCAAGGTTTCGTTATCAGCAAACTATTGAGCATGGCTTAGTTGAGAAAAAAGTTCATTACCTTGCAAAAGACTTAGTTGACGGAAACAACCAGAAGTTTATTGACGCTTGTACAGCACTTACTCGTTTCTATGTTAAGCGTGAAGCAAATATCAATATGCATAGAAGCGCGCTCAGGTCAAAGATTTGGTGGGCGAGAGTTCCATCTGGTGCGGAAACCTGTGGTTTTTGCTTCATGCTTTCAACACGTGGCTTTGATTATGAGTCCGAATTTAGCGCAGGTGGAGCTGGCCATAAGTTTCATCTTCGGTGCGACTGCATAATCGTTCCAGGTACAAAGAAGACAACTATCGAAGGATATGATCCTGATGAGATGTACGCCCGCTGGGTCGAGTGTGCTAACACAATTGGTCTTGAGCCTGTATGGGAGAACCGTTCCGCAATTGTCGCTGAATGTGAGAGAAGAGATTTCAAGTGGCTCAATAGCGGCGTTGGTACCGGGGTTGGGCGAAGTAGAAATTTTGGCGTAGACATTTCGGATTTGACCAATCGTCAATGGAAGAAGAAAAAAGAAAACCATGAGCAAGATGGCTATATTTCATTAAATTTAGACCATGGTTTTAAAGTAAGGGTTCTTTCAGAAAAGCAAAATCGAAAGAATCTAGACATGATTATTGCGGGCGATTATTGGGAGTTAAAGACCATTAATGGAGGCGGTGGAGCAATTCCAAATCGAATTGATGACGGTGTTCTTAAGTGGCTAGATAGGCGATTGATTGAAGCGGTACCAAATTTAGGCACACCTAAGCTCGTTATTGATAATAGATTTTCAACATGCACCGACGAACACGCTATCAATGTTATTAAATATAAAATGAATCAGTACAGAGAATTGGGTTATGACAATACGATTTTAATAACATCTGATAATAAGTGTGTTTATATAATCCGAGATGGAGAGAAACTAAAAGTGTTGTAAAAAATGCACCTGCGAGAGCAGGTGCATTTTATTCACCAACAAACCCGACTCAGTCCAGCCGTTGGCTCGTCCTTTAATTGAATTATACCCAATTTCATTGATTTAAGCCACTGAAAAGTGGCTTTTTTCATATACGCAACCGTTGCGGAAAAGCGGTATCTACCTCGTAGCAAGGGTAATGCTACTCGTAAACGTCCGAGCGGACGGAACCTGTTGAAAGGAAAGAAATGGATTTGAAGGAACCTGTAACCACTCAAGAGCAGCTCGACAAGATCGTGAAAGACAGGCTTGAAAGAGAGCGTGAAAAAGTGCGCTCTGAGTTCTCTGATTATGATGACTTGAAAGCCAAGGCTGAAAAGCTTAACGAACTCGAAAAGAGTGGCTCCGAGGAGCTGAAAAAGGCACTCGCTGAGGTTGACAACCTTAAAGGTGAACTGCAGACACGTGATGAGAACGCTAAATTGCAGCAGATGCGCAAGCAAGTCGCTAAAGACACAGGGGTACCAGAGGACCTCATTCAGGGCGCAGATGAAGAGAGCATGAAGACGTTTGCAGAAGCCGTAGCGGCGTTCGCCAAAAAGCCTTCTGCTCCAATCATTCCAGAATCAGGCATTTCTACACAGGCTGGAGAGACTCCAGCACAAAAATTTGGTCAATTCATGGCCGAAACATTCAACTAATTGAAAGGATTTAAGTATGGCAACCGGTATTTTGACAACTTCTGCAACACTTCCAAAAGACCTCTCCGACGAGATCTTTGCAAACGTCCAAGACCAGTCTGCAATTATGCAGCTTGCAACTCCAATTGAGCTTCCTGGCCGCGGCATGACTATCCCAGTTGTAACTGGTGACCCAGAGGCTTCTTTTACCGCTGAGGGTGAAGAGGCTAAGGTATCTAATACCTCTCTTGGCGTTAAGGAAATGAAGCCTTATAAGCTCACTGTTATTGAGCTCTTCTCCAATGAGTTCAAAGATAACTATGAGGCCATCTTTGCCGAGCTTCAGAATCGTCTTCCAGGCGCCATTGGTCGCAAGGTTGACGCTACCATTATGTATGGCACTGCTCCTGGCACTGGTTTTGACACCCTTGCAGATGCTGAGTCTGTAGACCTTTCTGTTAAGCCTTATGACGGCTTTGTTGACGCACTCGAGAAGGTTTCTAACGCTAACGGTGACCTTAACGGTTGGGTACTTTCTCCAAAGGCACGAACCCTGCTTCTTAAGGCTAAGGATAGCCAGCAGCGTCCTCTCTTTATTACTAACCCAGCAGTTGAGGGTAAGGACGGCGGCTCTTCTGTTCTTGCTATTCCATCTCTCTTCTCCCGTGCAGCTTATCAGGCAAAGGTTGCTTCTAAGACCCCTGAGCTTGTTGGTGTCGGTGGCGACTGGACTGGCGCACGCTTTGGCCTTGTAAAGGACATTACTGTCTCTATGGCAGACCAGGCAACCATCAATGCTGGAGGCACTGCAATGAACCTCTATCAGCGTGATATGTTTGCTCTTAAGTGCACCTTTATGTTCGGCTTTGTCGCTCGTGATAAGGCACAGTTTGTCCGCCTTGCAAACGGTACTGCCGCTTAATAGGAGGCTTATATGGCAGAGACAAGAAGCTTTGCCACAAAGGCCGACTATGAGAAACGTTATGGGTCTGGTGCTCCAGAGAGGGTTGAGGTGCTTTTGCAAGATGCCTCAGCCCTCTTGCGCTCTAATTTCATTGCATATCATCAAACGGCTTACAAAGAAGGTTTAAACCTTCGATTTGATGAGAATGCTTGCGCCGTTACTTGCGCGATTGTTGCTCGTGCTGTGAATGTTCCTGCTGGTTTTGAGGGTGCTTCTCAGTACAGTCAGCATGCTGGTCCTTATGAGTCGACATTGACTTTTGCAAACCCAACCGCTGATTTGTATGTAACGCGCTCAGAGCGCACTCGACTCGGCTTGAGTGGTATCAGAATTGGCTCAATTCAGCCGATGTGTAAGCAAGACCATGAGGTGAATGATGGCAGCCATTAGAGGTGTTCAGATAGAAGTGGTTAGAGTAACTACTGTCTTAGACGATCATGGCAACGAGACCTCTGGAATAGAGTCTTATGAGCTTGTTGACAATGTCTTACCAGCTCCAGTTGCGACATCTGATTTGTCTGCGGTGCGCCCAAACGGTGACCGCATAGACATGGTGTTCCACTTTCCAAAGGCTTATAAGCGAAGCCTAAGGGGAACTTTTATTGAGTTTGATGGAGTGAGGTTTGCGGTTGTTGGTGACCCACAGCCCTATCTTGATAGTCTAACGCCGCTCGATTGGGACAGGGAAGTTGAGGCGGTGGTTGTCGATGGGTAATGATTTTATAGTCACGGGTCTCAAGCCAGATTTGGCTGGTATCCGCGAGGTACTTCATACCGCTCCTGTAGCTGATATGTGCCGTGAAGCGGCTCAGATTTGTGCGGCAAAATGTAATTCTTTACTGCCAGAAAAATACCTCAAACATGGCGCTCGATTTGACGCTAAATGGGTTAATCGAGAGTACACCGCAGCTGGCCTTGTGTACTGCTCTGGAGCGGAGAACGGCATATGGGCTGGACGTGCTAACGCAAAGCTCAATATTCTTAAGAAGGGATGTAGAGGATGAGCTATGACATTCTTTCAGACCTTACTAAGTATATGAGTCAAAAGCTCAATATTCCTGCTTCAACACGAGTTCCCGCCCGCGAACCAAAAGAGTTTATTACCGTTACGCGAACCGGAGGAAGCTCTACGATTGGCTGGGATACGGCTAATCTTGCGGTGCAGGCTTGGAGTACCACGGATGCCGCTGCATATAAGCTAGCCTTGGCAATAAGGCTTCTTTTGCTGGAGTGCTGGCAAGAGCTTGACAAGGTTATCAAGGTTGAAGTGCAAAGTATTTACGACTTTCCAGACCCGGATTCAAAGAAATATCGATATCAATTAGACGTGTATATCACTACACGTCTGTAAGGAGTAATCATGGCTGATTCTATTTACAATGCAAATTCCGTTGGAGCAGCAAAGGGCCGTCCTGGCGGATATGCTGCAGTCGTTGACCCAAGCGTTGACATTAAGACGCTTCTTGATGTTAAGAAGACCATCAAGGATCTGATGACCGCGAACCCTGGCAAGATTAAGTCACTTGGATATATCTCTGAGGATGGCGTTGAGTTTTCTGTTGATCTCTCTGCAGAGGATAAGAACGACTGGGGAGGAAATGCCATTAGTTCCTCAATCTCTAAGTACTCCGAGTCTGCAAAGGTGACATTCCTTGAGTCTGCTGAGACTATTTTGAAGGTCATTTATGGAGACGATAACGTCAAGGTTGAGACAGACGGTTCTATTACCGTTCGCCACAACCCACGCTTTACCGCGCCTCGCATCTACATTTTTGACGCGGTCATTAATGAGACAACGGTCAAGCGCTCTATTATCCCTGTTGGACGTATTTTTGAGCGCGATACCGTAAAGCAGAACAGCTCTGACTTCCTTGGCTACACCCCAACCATTAAGTGTATGCCAGCCGAGGTCTTTGACGGTGATACTTATCGTGATGTCTTCTACGACACCACAAAAGCGAGCGCGACTCCTGGCGTTGTACATTAATTAAGTTTTGAGAGGACTCAATATGGATATTTCCAACATGTCAGCGGAGCAGCTTCGAGAGCTCGCAGCGGAGAAAGAAAATTCACGTGCAAAGTTGGAGCACGATTATCTTGACTTCGTACAGGATAAGCCTAAGTACGCTCCATATGAGCGCATAATTGAATTCGAGGGTGAAGAGTATGTCGTTGACATGCGCAGAATTAAGTCTCGTGAGTTTATGCGTCGCATGGCTCGTGTTAGCGATGCTGAGCAAAATAGCCCAGAAGCACTTTCTCCTGTACTTGCTCTCTACGACTTTGTCTTTAGCGGCAATGTTGACAATCATGTTGTGGAAGTCGTAACCGCTAAACTCGGATATGACGACGCTGAAGAAATTATGCGCATTGAGTCCGCTCTTCTGGAAAAACTTGACGCAAAAAACTAATTCCGCTTGCTCCAATTCTGTGTGATGACACAAAAAGGGGCAAGCTGGAAGCAGACTTTCAGCAGTATTACCAAGTAAAGCTACAGACGCTCATTGACTCTTGCGAGTTTGAGCGTCTGTTTTATTTGATGATAAACCTCCCTCATGGTTCTAGAACAGTATGCTCTGTTGACCCAAGAAATGATTGGTCCAATAGTGACTATTTGCTTGCACTAGCGGTCGACAACCTTTCGTATCTTCGATATGAACAAGCCGGAGGTAAAGGCAGAAAGCCTGACGCGGTCAAGCGTCCAGAACTGAAACAAGAACAAAGTAAGAAGAAGCTTCTTAACGTGTCACAGGACCGCGTTGAGGAGCTTCTTTTTAGAGAACGCTAGGAGGTGAACAGTGGCTGGAACAGTAGTAAGAGGTTCCGTCCTTCTTACTCCTAAATTCGACAACCTTGGTGCTAATGTAAAGCGAGCACTGGGAAGTGGATATAAGGCGGCAGTGTCTGTCCATACAAATGCTGGACGACAGGCCGCTCAAAACTATGCAAGCGGCTTTGGTGGCGCAACCGGCGCAATTATAGGAATTGTGTCGAGCGTTACATCACGCGCTTTAGATGCGATTTCTGGCTCAATTGCCTCTGCAGTCAACCGCGTCGATACAATTGCAAACTTCCCTAAGATTATGTCATCTATTGGTTATTCTGCAGACGACGCACGAGCGACTATTGAAAGACTTTCAGCTGGTATTGATGGTCTTCCAACATCGCTCGATGCCATTGTTGGATCAGTGCAGAAGATTGCGCCTGTGTCTGGTTCACTTGCCACAGCAACAGATGTTGCCCTGGCATTTAATAACGCACTTTTGGCAGGCGGCAAGAGTCAAGAGGTAATGAATTCTGCTTTTGAGCAGTATTCACAGATGTTTTCAACTGGCAGAGTTGATATGCAGTCATGGAAGATTCTTGCTCAAGCTATGCCAGGACAGCTGAACCAGATTGCTAAAGCCCTACTCGGAGCTAATGCAAACCAAGCAGACCTTTATAAGGCCATGCAAAGCGGCGTAATTACATTTGACCAATTCAACAACGCAATTGTAAGCCTCAATAATGAAGGTCTTCCTGGCTATGCTTCATTTGCAGAGCAGGCACGTATCTCAACGGAGTCAATTGGTACCGCATGGACCAATGTTCAGAACCGCATTAATAAGGCTGTTGCTAAGATTATTGATCATATTGGCCAAGCTAATATTGCAGGTGCAATCAACGATTTCTCTAGCAGCTTTTCTGGTATAGCCGACACAGTTATCACGTATCTTGACCCTGTTATTTCCACTGTTGGTTCGTTTATGGATCAGCTTCAAAATAACGGAGCAATCACATCATTTGGTGACGCTTTAAATGCGCTAAAAGACGTATTTGATAGCACTATCGGACTTATTGGTGACCTCATAACAACGTTTACTGGTCTCGATAGCTCAGAGGATGCTTCCCGTAGCGCAGCAGATTTGCTTAAATCTGCCGTTGATGGTGTTAAGTCTGCTATCGAGCTTGCTCGTGACGCCGTCCAAGGCTTGAGAGACAACCTCACAGTTGTTGCGCCCGTCATCGTCGCTGTAGCAACCGCCCTGATTGCTTACGAGACAATTAAGGCCGTGCGTTCAATAGCAGATGACTTTGGACTGCTAAAAAGCGCCGCTTCTTTGGCCTTTGATGCTATCAAGGGTGGAGAAGGCGTCCTATCAACGCTTTCTGTTTTTGGTGAGCTTGTTGGTGAGGGTGGAGCACTTGCGAGTGTCTTCGGAACGATTTCAACGGCCATTAGTGGCGTTGGAACAAGCCTTCTTGCCCTCGTAGGATCTATCCCTGTTATTGGCTGGATTGCAGTTGCGGTAGTTGCTCTCGGGGCTGTTTTTACATGGCTCTGGAATACTAATGAAGATTTTAGAAATGCTGTAATTGGTATTTGGGATTCTATTTGCTCGGCTATTAGTGGTGCAGTAGATTCCATAGTTGGTTTCTTTACAACAACATTGCCAACAGCTTTCACTCAATTTGTCCAATTTGTACAAGGGATTCCCGCAGCGGTAGGACAATTTATTCAAGAGCTACCAATGATGGTCCTTTATGCGCTTACTTTTGCGGTTGTGTTTTTGTTTGGACTAGGTGCCCAACTTGCTCAACTAGCGGTACAGATTGGCACTGAGTTTGTTCAGAACGTCGTTAACTTCTTTACTGTTGACTTACCAGCAGCTTTTGCCCAGTTCGTCTTATTCGTATCGACGATTCCAGAACAAGTTCAAACCGCCCTTGCTACGCTTCTAGCAAATATTGCTCTCTGGGCAGTCGACATGGCGGCAAAAGCATCAGAGGCCGCCGACGGTTTTCTCCGTGGAGTTACAGATGGCCTAAATGCAGCGGTTGATTTTGTGAAGAGCATTCCAGATAAGATTAAAAGTTTCTTTTCTAATGCGGGCGACTGGCTTGTTAATTCTGGTAAAGCTCTCCTAGACGGCTTTGCTAAAGGTATTAGAGACGCAGTAAGCACAGTAACAAGTGCAGCATCAAACGCCCTCGGCGCGGTTCGTAAGTTATTCCCATTCTCACCTGCAAAGAAGGGACCATTCTCAGGTCATGGCTACACGACGTATTCTGGCCGTGCCCTCATGAGAGACTTTGCAAGAGGGATTAAGGGAAGTTCTGCACTTGCTGAAACAGAGGCCATGAGTGCTCTATCAAGTGTACATGATGTCTTTAGTAATGCCCGTCCTCTGAGCTTCTCAGCAGTTGCTGACACTAATGCAAACGGTATTTATCGTGCAGCTTTCGAGCTTGACTCTAGGCAGCAACGTGCAAACGCAACCACGCTTGCAGATATCTATGACTTCATGCGCAACGGTGAGCTCGGACAGGTTATTGATGAGAACTCTAACAATATTGGAGACCGTGATTTTGCTCGAGCGGTTCAAAAGGCGGTGAAGACGAATGCATAAACTCAAGTATGTTTCTTCCCGCGGTAATATCTTTGAGCTTGATGTGCCAGAAGCCTCAATTGGTACTGGCACATCTCTTAGAGGTTACAAGCCTGGATACACGCTAGGAGCACGTTCTATCTCTGGCATTTCGTCTAATGCTCAAGAAGTTACGTTAGATCTCTTCATTGAGGGTTCTGAACTTGCAGAAGCAATGGCTGAGGAATTTGAATTTGACTTCAACAATCAAAAGCCAGGAGCGCTCGTCTATAACAATGAATGGTCGCAAGATGTATATGTGTCTAAAAGCGAGGTTCAATCGGTCTTTCATGATCAGGCTATAGTTGCTCTTACAGTTATTTTGCTAGAAGGGTCATGGCACAAAAGCCACATTAAAAGTTTCAGCGTGACTCACGATGACGCACAGAGCGATTGGCTTAATTTGCCGACCAATGTCCCATACAACCTTGGCATTACGAGACCGCCAAAGCAGCTTGAAATTCGTTCGTCATCAGAATGTCCAGTAAAGTTCACCATTTATGGAACGGCCCTCCAGCCACGAATCGTGATTGGTGATAACACTTACTCATTTTTACTGACGGTCCCAAGTGGGGGCCGTCTTGTTGTAGATGGCACTCGTACTCGTAAGACAATCACACTTGTAACTGAACTTGGAGACGTCTCAGACCGCTTCGATGTTGGTAGCCGTGGCAGTGGTAAAGGCGGCGGCAACTATTGCTTTGAACCACTGAAACAAGGCTTTCAGAACGTCTCATGGGACGGCACATTTGGCTTTGATGTTGAATGGTGGGAAACAAGAGGAGGTCTTCCATGGACATCTTAACGGTGTCAAAGTCTGATGGTGAAGATATTGCCGGCACAGAGGACTATGTGCTCGACCTTTCTTTTGGAGATACGGGAAATTCTTTTGAAGTATTTGCCCCGTCGATTCCAATCAGAGATGGATATCTAGTATCAATCGATGGCACAGAATACGGCGGCATCATAGATACAGCTTCAGACTCTCTTGACGGCGGTGTGTCTACGACTACATGGAGCGGGCGTACCTGGCACGGTATGCTCGCTTCAAAAATCTTGGTTCCGAGTACTGATTACATCAATATCTCAGATAAGGCTCAAACGGCCATCGAGAGCATTGTTACTGCAGCAGATCTTGCAACAGTATTTGAGGCTAAGACAGGGCAGTCTGAGACAATTATTAAGTGTCAGTTACCTCGTTTTTGCGACGCTTACACAGCATTAAGACACATTGCAAATGCTGCGGGCTCACGACTTAGAATTCAACGAACTGACGGTAAAACACTTATTTGGCTCGAGCCTCTCACGGATAACAGGCTTGATTCTGATGCCCTGGATTACAAATCTAAGACGTCATATCATCCCGTGAACCACTTAATTTGTGCTGGTAAAGGTGAGCTTGCAAGTCGTACGGTTATTCACCTCTATGCAGACCGTGCGGGGCGCATTTCAAAGACGCAGAGTTTGTTTGGCCAAGATGAAGTATCCATGCTCTATGACTACAACAATATTGAGGATGCAGAGCTTGAAAAAGAGGGAACAAAGAAGCTTAAAGAGCTTCAAGCTCAGTCTTCTGTAGACGTTACGGTCCATGATGGTCTGAATCTTTATATTGATGATGTTGTCGTAGCTGAAAATCAAGACACAGGTAGACGAACTCAAGCGATTATTGGCAAGAAGATAGTAAAAGTCGCGAGCGGGGTAATGAGTGTAAGTTATGAAGTGACTTCACCAAATCAGACTCGCGGCTCACATGGCGTTTCATTTGAGTCTTCTGGAGCGTCTCAAGGTGCTGGAACTACATATGTAGCTGGCACTGGCATTCGTATTGTCGGTAATCGCATCTCAGCGGTTATGTCGGATGAGAAAGTCGCTGATATTGAGACTCATATTGCTGCCGCACAGTCGGCTGCGGTTGCCGCTCAAGGTCAAGCGCATGAGGCAAAAGACATTGGCAACAATGCATTAGTCTCAGCAAACTCAAGCGTTAAAAATGTATCCTCAACAGGGCCGCTTGCGGTTTCCCAGACGGGTTCCAACGTCACTTTAAGCCTTCAAAGTTCTGGTGCAGAGGCTGGTTCATACGGCCTTTCAGAGTCAATTGTGGCTGGGAATAATGCCAATTTTGCGATTCCGCGTCTTACAGTAGACGAATTCGGACGGATTACTGCAATCACTCAATCAATGGTGACCCTTCAAATTAGTGGGGGAGCCAACCAAGGTGGAGGCTTCCTGGCTGCTCATCCAATCGGTTCAATCTATGAAACAACTAAATCATTTAATCCATCGAGCCTTGGCGGCACATGGAAACGCCTGCCGTCACTTGACGGTTTTAAGTGGGAAAGGACGGCGTAATGGCTAAAGAACAAGGCTCCAGATATACCTGTGACAGATGCGGTAAGTCTGAGTTTGTTACTCCAAGCAATACATACTCGCTCGATCAATGGCATGACATTAAGCGTCAGTCACAGCGAGGAGAGGAGAATCGCACTTATTGCGAGAGTTGTTACAAAGCATATCTTGAGCTTCTTGCAAAACATGATGCTTCATTCAAAGAGTTTGAAAGCAAGGTGAACTAATATGGCAGTCACATGTGTCGATGGACAGGGTCAAGCACCTCACATTACCGGTGCGGATAAAGGACGTTTACACGCTGGCATTTTTGGCGAAAAGAGCGTCGTTCTCGCGGTTGGTAAGCGTCTAGCAGCCACACAAGAGAGCGCCAATCGAGTCACTATTGCAACCGGTGACGCTTCTCTGCATGGTAGACAAGTGAGTGTAACCGCACCAGAGCAGGTCACAATCACTTCTGGAACTCAAGGGCAGAATCGTAACGACTTTATCTGCCTTAAATATGAGCGTAACGCGCAGGGAATTGAGTCGGCAAAGCTTGAGGTTCTACGTGGCGTACCGACATCTGGTAAAGCTGAGGACCCATTAGTACCAGCAGGTAACGTCTTAAATGGTGACGCTCAAGACTACTTCCCGCTCTATCGTGTAAAGCTTAATGGCGTTGTTGCGTCTAAGCCAGAGCAGCTTTTTATGTTTGCGAATACGCTCTATCAAGATGATAACGGCGATTTTGAGACGGTGATTTTGCAAGATCAGGGAAGTTATAAGAATTACTGGCACATATACCGCACAGGTGATTCTGTAACTATTAAGGTTCGAGGCTGGCTCGCAAATAACGTGGCTTATGACGCAGTTAGATGCCCCTTCACCATTCCCGAAGGAGCAAGACCACCTCTAGTAGATCATGAAAAGTACGGTTCAATTTCTGACAGTACAGAATCTATTGTGTATAACTCAGGTTTCTGCCCCGGTCACGCTGATGTGATTACGGCCATTTCTGCTCGTCCAGATGGAAACATCTACCTGCAAGACATGGGCGGCACTGTTTCCAACGCCTGGCGACAGGGATCTCTTACTTATACAGTGAGGCATTAAGGAGGCAGTTATGAATATCACGGCTGAAATGGTTTCCTTCTTCGTCTCCATTGCCGGCGCATTTCTTGGCGGTCTTGTTGCTATCTCGAATTGGCAGCGTGCCAGTCGAGAAGATAAGGAAAAAGAAGACGCCTGGAAGAGCACTATCACTAACACCCTTACCCGCTTAGAAACACGACAGCAAGTAATGAATGAGCAGCTTGGCAAGTACCAGCAATCCCTCTCAGACTTAACTGCCACGCTCACACAGCACACGGCTGAGCTTTCTGTGGTTGGGATTGTGGCACGGAGGGCGGACGAAGTGTCAAAAAAAGCAGCAACAGACCTCGCCGAGGTCAAAACCGACGTGAAGAACCTAGACTCACGCATTACTAAGCTTGAGAAGTAAAGGAGCAGAAATGATTAACTGGAAAGTACGTCTTCACAACCCTGCGTGGTGGCTGGGAATGGCTGGTATCGTTATGAGCCCCGTCCTTGCCTACCTTGGACTGGCTTACTCAGACCTTACTACTTGGAGCAGCCTTGCTGATGTATTTGTTAAGTTCATCAGCAACCCTTATCTCATTGGTACCGTGGTTGTTGCCGTCTTGGGTGCTATTGGCGTCACGATTGACCCAACAACAAAAGGTATTGGCGATTCTGAACGTGCGATGACTTACGACAAACCAAGCGTGAGCCCTTTAGACGGGGGAGAGCACTAATGGCTGACTTTTCAGGGCAGATTACCGCCGACGTATGGGCGCCTACGACATCATATACTTCAGGCCGTGGAGGTCATAAGGTTGAGTATATTGCTGTCCATCATGAGGCTTCTATTGGCTCTTCACCTTACAGTATTGCTGCGATGTGGTCAGCAAATGGCGGTGTCAGTGCACATTACTCGGTAGACAACGGAGGAGCAATTGCTCAACATGTCTATGAGAGTGACACGGCTTATGCCGTAGGACGTTGGGAAGAGAACCAGCGTAGTATTTCCATTGAGCACGCTAACAACTCCACATCGCCCTGGACTGTCTCTGAAGCAACACTCGAGAGCGGCGCACACCTTGTTGCTGCGTTGCTCATTAAGTACGGACTTGGCTACCCTCGCTGGGGCGGTAACGTCCGCCCACACAAGCAGATCGTGGCAACCGCTTGCCCTGGCGAGCTTGCTGGCTCTCAGAACGCTCACTATATGGATCGCGTTTGCTATTGGTATGAGGTTATGACAGGCACACGTTCAACAGAGGAGCGCGGCTGGCACACAGACGGCAAAGGCTCTTGGTGGTACCAGACGGGCGAGTCCTCGAGCGAGTACGCCGTTGGCTGGTATAAGGTCGGCGATAAGTGGTACTACTTCAATGAATCCGGTTGGATGCTCACAGGCTGGGTCCATGCTTCTTGGGAAGGCTCTGAGAAGTTCTGGTGGTACTTCGGCGAGACTGGCGCACTCGAATCAGGAGATTGGCTTGAGTACAACGGAAGCTGGTACTTACTAGGCTCTGACGGCCGCATGGCCACAGGCTGGCAGGAGCGCGACGGTAAGCGTTATTACCTCGATGAAACAGGCCGCATGATTACTGGCTGGCTGAAGCTCGACGATGACTGGTTCTATCTGCGTTCCGATGGCTCACGAGTTGAAGATTGTCTTTACGAGGTTGGAGCAGACAATATCTGCGCCTTCGATAAGGAAGGAAAGCTTCTCACAGGCGACATCACAGTCACAACCAATGACGATGGATACATCGCTGGAATTAAGTAATATTTACCCCTCTCACTTCGGTGGGAGGGGTATTTTTTATGCCGATTTGGTATAATTAAGCCACGAAAAAAAAGAGCGGTGAGGTTGTTTTAACTGCTCTTTTATACGGGCTGTGTACAGTGCATAGCCCTAATTTTTTTACGCTGAAAAAATTTCTAAAAAATTCTAAAATTCTGCTTGCATTAGTCCCTAAAGGAGACTATATTATACATAACAAGAGGGAGACAAAAGGTCAGACCTCAGCCCAAGAAAGGGGAACAAAATGAAATTCACTAAGACTTCAGCAAAGCAACTTACCGAGTTCATGGCAA
>QWBZ01000183.1_pt1 | contig 24319 bp, 33 predicted proteins | sample 1972441 | NCBI WGS metagenome assembly QWBZ01 (sample SAMN09866721, study PRJNA288562) | Human oral metagenome isolate term6_saliva, whole genome shotgun sequencing... | isolation source: mouth | host: Homo sapiens | place: USA: California
TGGGGTTATTTCATATGCCTGGTGGTGGAAATTAATTGAAAAACTAGCTTCATCTGAGGACTACAGACTGCCTTTTAAAAAATACACATTTATAGCTCTTGATAAAGAACTAGGAATTTTGAACGAAAATGAACGACCGTTGAACGAAAATGAACGACCGTTGAACGAAAATGAACACACTTTCTTTTGTTCAAATAAATCATTTTTGTTCGTAAAGTCGTTAATTTATGATTTTGAATTGCTTGAATGTGATGACGAGTATTTTTGGTCTCCTAGTTTAATTCGCAGACAAGAAGAACGAAGAAGTAAATTTGAGAAAAAGCAGGAACAACGTAGGCTCGCAGGCATTAAAAGTGGTGAAGCTCGCAGAAAAAAGGAACAAAATCGAACGACCGTTCAACGAACTTCAACGACCGTTGAACAAAACGAACAAAAGGAAAGGAAAGGAAAGGAAATTAATAATATAGAGAGAGATACGCGCACGCGTGAAGATGAAAATCCTCTATCTATGTTTGACGATGATGAAGCAAAAAATAAAGCCATTTACGATTTGTACATGAAAGCAATCGGAGATGTATCGCCTGTCATTAAAGACCGATTAGATGATCTAGTTGAGTCTTATGGCAAGGAACGAGTTATTGTTGCTATCAATACCACCGCTGATAATGGTGGTAATAGCATTAAGTATGTTGAAACTGTTACAGCAGGGAATTTAAAAAAGGAGGTGAATAAAGATTTTGGAACAACTAAACGTAACAGCAGCAATAGAGGCTCTTCGAGAAAGGACGAGCAAGTCGACTGGCAAGCGGAATATGAAAGGGTCCACGGTAGAAAATGAGTTTTTTTACCCAGTCTATGATAAACCGATAGTCATTCAGACTAATGTTAACACTACGTATGCTGCAGTTGGAATTCCTAAGCGCTATTATGAAATGGATTTTGAGTGGTTGCGCAAGCATGGTAGCTTTCCTAAAGAAAACGCTGAAGCCTATGCTGTGGTTAAGGAGTACTCTCATAACCTAAAAGAAAATCTTGAGTCTGGCAAGGGGCTCATATTAAGGGGCCCAGCTGGTACGGGCAAGACATCTATTGCAGTTAGCCTTCTAAAAGAAGTTATGAGACTAGGTAAAGGGTGCTTAATGATCTCAATGCCAAATCTACTGGATAATATGCTTACGTTATCTAAGGGTGATAATGTAGCCTATCTGAGCTATGAGCAAAAACTTAGAAATATTCCCTTGTTATTGCTTGATGATTTTGGAGCAGAATATTCAAAGTCTGACTGGGTAGTATCTAAGGTTGAAAGCGTTATTATTGATCGCTACAACCGAATGAAGCCTATCATTCTTACTACGAATTATAGCGCGACCTGGACTGCAGAAAATTATAGTCAAAGAATATATGATATTATTGATCGCTACAACCGAATGAAGCCTATCATTCTTACTACGAATTATAGCGCGACCTGGACTGCAGAAAATTATAGTCAAAGAATATATGATCGCTTACGAGGGGAGTATAAAGAGGCTATATTCAATGGAGCATCACACCGATGAAGATTCTCCTGCGATGTCAGTTTAGGTTTAGAAAGAAAGCCCATAACCGGTTCCCAACGTTAAATGAGTATATTGACTGTGAGCGTGGTTCTACTATAGCAGCCGCCGCTATGAAAAAGAAATGCACCGAGCAAGTCAAAGAACAATGTCTATCTCAACAGATAGAATCGGTTGAGGGGAAAGTAGACCTATTATTTGAATGGCACTCATCAACCAGGCATGATCCTGATAACGTAGCTTTTGCTAAGAAATTTATTCTTGATGGACTACAAGCTGCAGGAGTGCTAGAAAACGATAATAGGAAATTCATCGGGACTATGGCTGATGAGGTTATAAATGACGATGATGATTTTGTGATTGTACATATCACAGAACATATGAGTATATTCCTATAGTCGCTAATAGCCATAAAAATCAAAATTTCATATGTATAAGAACGTTTTAATGCGTTAATGGGTGAATCTTCATGAAGTTGGAATAAAACACAATTCGGACTAAAATAAAGCGTAAAGGGGGAGATGCATTTGAATGAATGCGAAATTGAAAAAATCACTAGGTTGGCCACTGAGGTGGCTACTAAAACCTACTATGAATTAGCAAAGCAAGAAAATGCACAGCTGGGTCGCAAACTTCGACACAACACGATCAAGCTGCTTAAGCATTATAGTCAGTTACAGTCATACGTAGACAATGCTATCACGGATTCGACACAAGCCGAGGAGATATGGCTCAATGAACTGTTGATTGATATGTTTGACGATAAGAGCATTGTGAAAGTGAATGCGATTGTTAAAAGCAAAGAAAAAACAGCATTGATGATGCGACATGTAAATAACATGCTCGATATCTATGCTGAGAAGTGTAGCGACAAGCAATTCAAATATTGTGAATGCATGCGCAGGTATTATATTGATGGAGAAACCTTAGAAGAGATTGCTGAATCATTTCCTGAAAAGCCAGATGTTCGTACCATCAAACGTTACATCGCTAGAGGGATTGAAGAGTTATCTGTATTGCTATGGGGCGTTATTGGATTAAATACAAAGCTAGCCTGAAAAATTGTCCCAAAACTGTCCTAGACCTGTCCTTCTTGACAGTTTATAATGATAGTGTGAGTTAATAGGGAAACAAATACTATCTCTCTCAACGACACAGTGAATACCTAGAACACTAAAGCAAAAGACCACTTAATCCATATGGTTAGGTGGTCTTTTTGCATACAAATTTTAAGGAAACGAGGTGAATGCGATTGACAGATGTGTATTGTGAAAAGAGGCGATGCCTCAATAATGTAAAAGGTTGGTGCAAGGCTAATGGAATTTATATTGATCACATGTGCAAATCGTATGCACCATCACATTCGTTAGTAAAGACAAAAACCGCAAAGGTTCATAAGGAATGCGGTAAATATAAGCAAAATAAAGGCGTATTAAGATAGCTTTTGGGGCAGTACCCGCGCTAAATAATAAAAAATAAATTTAAAAAAATACACGTTTCGTTGAATTTTTGAGTAATTTTTTTTGGTAGGTTCTTCTGGAGAAAATTGAAAGCGTGCGGTGGCCGAGACCCCAAAAATTGCCTAGATTTTAATTTTTTTATGACCTTGCTAGTGATACAGGTAATGAAAGGAGGCTGATTGATAAGTGAAAATTACAGATGATTTGAAAACGGCAACGGCCTCGCAGTCAAACCTGGCAAAAGCACTTGGACTCTCGCGCCAACGTGTTTCGCAACTGCTCCAAGAAGGGGTTTTAGCGACGGATGAAAAGAATAATATCCTGGTTATCAAATCCGTTATCAATTATGTCAAATATAAGGGCCAATCCTCTGCTGAAGAGGAAAGCAGTTCCGATGATGCGGTATTCGAGGTTGAAAAGGCCAAGAATGAACGCGCAAAACGTAAGATTGCTGAGTTAAAACTAGCCAAAATGAACGGCGAGGTGTACTCAGCAGATACTGTAGAACAGGTTATGACAGAAATGCTTGTCAATTTGCGTACACAATTGTTAGGATTGCCGACTAAATTGGCACCACAGTTACAAAATATAACAAAAGAAGAAGCATATAACCTGTTAACACAAGAAATTGAGGACAAATTGTCCGAATTAAGTGAATATACGCCGTCATTATTCATGGATAGTGATGAATTTGACGATGATAAAGCGCCAAACTAGGTGCTTTTTTAATGCAAAAAAGGAGGTGATAGCATGAAAACGGCAAAAGAATTATGGCAATATGTTTCTAAAACGGGCCTGAAACCACTACCAAAAACCAGTGTTAGTCAATGGGCTGACGATTACCGCATGCTATCACAAGGCCTTTCTGCTGAACCAGGACGTTGGAAAACGAGTAGAGCCCCATATCAAAAAGAGATAATGGATGCTTTCACGCAACCTGGTATCAATCGAGTAGTTGTTAAGTCAGCGTCACAGGTAGGGAAGTCAGACATAATGAATAATGTGCTAGGTCGATACGCTCACCTTGACCCATGTGCGGTCATGATGATTCAACCGACTATTGAATTGGCCCAAGATTATTCAAAGTCTCGTATCTCTCCGATGATCCGTGATACGAAAGTACTATCACAAGTATTCTATGAAACAAAATCAGAAGACGGCGCCAAGACAAGAGATGGTAAGAACACAATCTTATCTAAACTCTTCCCTGGTGGACGTCTTATCATGTGTGGGGCGAACAGTCCGGCAGGATTGGCATCGCGTCCTGTACGGGTGTTACTTGCGGACGAAGTTGACCGCTTCCCAGATAGTGCTGGCACAGAAGGTGACCCAGTAGACCTTGCCGCCAAACGTATGACAACGTTCTGGAACAGGGTAATGGGGTTATTCTCCACACCAACTAATGAAGGTAGCTCACGAATCGATGTAGAGTATCAAACAGGAACCCAAGAAGAGTGGCAGCATGAGTGCCCTAATTGTGGTGAGTACCATTTGATACGACATACTGAAATGGAATGTGAAACTGAGGAACACAAGGATGCTAAAGGTCGTAAGATTGTGGTAGTTAGTGATGTAAAATGGCGGTGCCCTGATTGTGGATCTACCTTTTCTGAAGACGAAATGCGGAAAGTTCCTCAGAAGTACATATCGAAAAACCCTGCTGCGTTGCATAATGGCATACGCAGTTTTTTTGTAAATGGCTTTACTTCACCTTGGCTAACCTGGAATGACATCATGAGGGAATGGCTAGAGGCTAAAGGTGACCCTACTCGTGAAAAGGTAGTTATGAATACACGTTTCGGTGAGTCATACGCACAGCAAGGTGCCTTTGAAGACTATCAACAATTCATTAGACGCCGTGAGAAATATGGCGCAGATCTTCCTGATGGTGTATTACTGCTAACAGGTGCCGTCGATACACAAGACAATCGGTTAGAGTATGAAATCACCGGTTGGGGCTATGGTGAAGAATGTTGGGGCATCTGTAAGGGCGTTATCTTAGGTCAGCCTGATAATAAAGCAACATGGGATGCACTTGATGCGGTGCTTGATAAAGTGTACCGATTTAAGAACGGTACAGGTCTTAAAGTAGCCCGTGCTTTTATTGATTCTGGCGGTCACTACACTTCCAAAGTATATGAATATTGCGAAAAGAACTTCAGTAAGCAACGATTTGCCATCAAGGGTACGGCCGGAACACCTGGTATACCGTTAAATTATAAGATTGGTAAAGCTTCAGGAAGTAAGATTCCGCTTGTAATGTTAGGCGTTGACGATGGAAAACAACAGGTAATGAACCGGTTAGCTATCGATGAACCTGGTGCTAAGTACTTTCATTTTCCGTTGGATGAAGAATTCTTAGGAACAAGAGGGTACGATGAACTGTACTTCAAGGGGATTATTTCAGAACACAAAAAGAAAGTAAAACGTAAGGGCGTTATTCATGAGATATGGGAGCCTACTGCAGGAGTTCGTAATGAACCATTGGATTTACGTGTATATAACCTAGCTTGTATGAACTCAATCCATCCTGATTGGGATAGATTGGCGGAAGTAGTCAAAGGCGGAGGCCATTCTACTACAACAGTGACCAATCCGCGGAAGAAACCAATGAAGAAACGCGTTCGTAGAGCTAGTAAAGTAGCAGATATTTAGGAGGATGTATGGCAACTAGTTATTCAAGAAAGCCAAGGCTAATTGACGTGCGATTAGAATGGTACGTCAAAGCTGAGGAAGCAATATTGACCGGGCAAAGCTATACAATCGGAAATCGTACTCTTACAAGGGCAAATTTGGCTGAAGTAAGAAAAATGATTGATGATTTAGTGGCAAGGGGTGCTAAATTACCAGATATGGACACTGATAATGGGCGCGGAAACAGGTCAAAACGGGTAGTTTTTAGAGATTAGGAGGCTAAAATGGCGAGAAAAAATAAGAAATTTAGCGCTAAAATAGGCACTCCGAGGGCTCAAAATAGCGGATATAGTGAGGGCGGTGCCTCTCATAATAACAAATCATTGAAGGAATATAATCCTAGAAAACTAGGCTATAAGGCTGATATTGGCGCAAATCTATCAACTTTGCGAGATAGATCAGCAGATTTAGCCATAAATACACCTGTCGGCACGGCTGCAATCAACACGAGTACTACCCATACCGTTGGCGCAGGCCTCAATGTATTCCCTAGACCTAAATTTCAAATCTTGGGAATACCTGCAGAGGACGCCAGAGCGTGGGCACGTAAGGTGCGTGCAGAGTTCGACTTATGGGCAGACTCAAAAGACTGTGATATTTATCGCAAAAACAATTTGTACGATATGCAAAGTATTGCATATCAAGGGTATCTCACAGATGGTGATAGTTTTGCAGTGTTCAGACGTAAGCCCACTACGCCAGATATGCCGTATACATTACGGCTTCAATTAATTGAAGGGAATAGAGTAAGCAACCCGCTCACCACTTCAACGTATGCTACAGGCGACCCAACTGGAGTTGAAGTACTTAATTCAGATAACGGAAATCGCATATTGAATGGTGTGGAAATTGATACTGACGGCGCAATTGTAGCCTACTGGGTGTCGAATCAAGTACCCGGCGAACCAATTACAAGTATATTAACGTCATGGGCAAGGGTTGAGGCCTACGGAAAGCGGACAAGCATTCCAAATGTATTACAGATTAGTAACGATACTAGACCTGAGCAGTACAGAGGGGTGCCTTATTTAGCCCCAGTCATTGAAACATTGAAGCAAGTTTATCGGTACACAAATGCAGAACTTACATCTGCGATTATTAAGTCCTACTTTGCTTTATTCTTTACTGAAGCCGTTACAAACTCCGGTTCGTTAAATGATATGTTGGCCGACAATGGGGTTGATGATCCAACGGAACCAGTAGTTGATGTATCAGAGTACAATTTAGGACCTGGTACATTAAACGCCTTACCGAAAGGTGTAGACGTAAAGAGTGTGGATGCTTCCAACGCTCAATCTACTTTTGAAGTATTTAGTACTCAACTCATCAAACAAGTAGGTGCTGCACTTAACCAGCCTTACGAAGTATTGATGAAGAACTTTAACTCCTCGTATTCTGCAAGCCGCGCAGCAATGTTACAGGCTTGGGAAGAATATAAACTACGGCGTAAGTGGTTCGCTCGTGATTTCTGTCAGCCTATCTATGAAGTGTGGTTAATGGAAGCCGTAGCGAATGGACGAATAGAGGCACCTGGTTTCTTTGATGATCCATTAATTCGAAAAGCATGGTGCAATGCTGATTGGTTTGGACCGACTATGTCCATCCTTGACCCAGTTAAGGATATGAATGGTAGTACACTTCGCGTTGAAAATGGAGTTTCCACTCGCGAACGTGAAGCGGCTGAAATGACAGGGACAGACCTTGAAGAAAACATTGCACAACTTGCATTTGAAAAGCAACTCATGGAGAAATACGGCATGGGGCTAGCTGATGCGGGTAATCCTTCCGTTGGCTCTAAATCTGAAGCGAAAGGAGGTGAAGAGGATGAATAAATTTTGGTCTGTTAAGAATTTTGTAAATCAAAATGGTACTGGCCAATCTGAGTTGATTTTATATGGTGATATTTCTGAGACTTCTTGGTGGGGCGATGAAATTACACCACGTGAATTTGCAAGTGACTTAGCTAGTTGTAATGGTAATGAATTAACAATGCGCATCAACTCTGGAGGTGGTGACGTATTCGCGGCACAAGCTATCCACAATATGATCAAAGCCTATGCTGGAAAAGTAACAGCACACATTGATGGCTTATGCGCGAGTGCAGCTACAATTATTGCATGTGCGGCGGATAAGGTAATTATGCCAAGCAATGCTTTGTACATGATTCACAATCCATCTGTATTTTTAGGCGACAGCTTTGACGCGGACGGACTAACTAAAATGGCGAATTATTTGGGAAGTGTTAAACAAACCATTGCAAATGTTTATCTAAGTCGTAGCGATGTTTTGACACCTGAGCAGATAAATACCCTTATGGATGACGAAACGTGGCTCACAGCGGATGAGGCGAAGTCCTACGGCCTAATTGATGAAGTAGACACGGCGATTACTGATAAGGCTGTTATGAATGATGGGATGGTTATCGTTAACAAAGTATCTTGCAAATATTCGGCCAAAAATGAAGCCAAAATCAAACAATTTTTAAAACATAAGGAGAAACCTATGACTGAAAACCAATTCATGGCAAGCTTAAAAGGTTTGCTCGGTATTTCTACAAACGAGCCCGCGGAAAATGCAGCAGTAACAGCAGAACGCGAACGCGTTGAAACCTTAAACGCACTAAAAGGGAACAATGAAGTTATCAATCGTTTAGTAGATGTGGCTGTTAAAGAAGGTAAAACTGTAGATGAAGTAACACCTTTCATCTCCGCCGTATCCGATATTCCTGTAACTGATAACAAAGTAGTCGACCAAATTCGACAATTGGTTATCGATCAAATGGAATCCGGTGCGGATGAAGTGGCACCTCAAGGTGCATCTACACCAGAAACCAATGATGCAGTAGCTAAAGCTAGTGCAATTGATGAAGTTGTAGCATATGCAAATGCTAAGAAAGGCGGTAAATAATGGCGTATTTCGAACAAGTAAATGGCGTCGCAGCTGATTACCTATTAGGTGGTGGCGGTGTGCCTGTATTAACTCAAAATGTAAAAGCAGCAGTTGGTGAGTACAAACGTGGCCAAGTTCTTGAAAATAACGCTGGCACGTTCCAAAAAATTGCAAGCGGTAAACCTGCTGGCATCGTGGTATCCGACACTACTACAACTACTGATCACAATGTAGTGACTGTATATGTCTCCGGTCGCTTTAATCGTGAAGTATTGGTAGTTGATAAAGCTTACAAAATTAATGAACATGAAGCGGATTTTAAAGACGCTCACTTATTCTTAACTAGCATTAAATAGGGGGAACTATATAATGGCAATTGATTTCAAAGATACGTTATCTTTAATGCAAGCTGTAGAACGAATGAAAACTCCGGCAAGTTTCTTGCTTGATACTTTCTTCCCACAAGTTCCGGCAGTTGCAACTTCTAAAAAAATCGCAGTAGAAACTCGTAAACGTGGTCGCACTCTAGCACCTTTTGTATCTCGTGGTGCATCTGGTGTAAATGTTAAACGTGCCGGCTCTAAAATTGCTTTATATGAAGCGCCTATGATGGGCCCTCGTACAGTAATTGATCCTGAGCAACTTGACCAACGTGCATTTGCGGAAAATATTGTATCTACAATGACACCTGCGCAACGTGCGGCACAAATGCAAGCTGAAGATTTGTCTTATTTGCAAGGCACAATCATCAATCGTAAAAACAAAATGGCGGCCGATTTGCTTACCACTGGTAAATGCAAAATCGAAGGTTATGCTGATGATGGCGCGACTGTTCTAACTGATGAAATTGATTTTGAATTTGAACAAGACATCACACCTACTACTACATGGGACCAAGCTGGCGCTGATATTTATGGTGATTTGAAAATGGCGTCCGAAAAAATTCAGGAAAACGCAGGAATCGTACCAACTGTATTAGTTGTCGGTAAGAATGTTGAAAAATATATTCTTGATAACGCATCTATCAACAAGATGTTGGCTATTCCTAATCGTGAAAACATGACAATGTTTAGCTTTGCGCCTGAATACTTATCTCCACAAGTTCGATATGTTGGCCGTATCATGTCCTTGAACATTGATGTGTATGCATATCTTGAAACATATCAAGATGATGAAGGCAAGGTAAAATCCTTTATCGGTGATGATGCTGCAGTATTAGGTGTACCTGGTCGTGGCCGTCAACAACATGCAGCAGTAACATTACTTAACGATGACAACCAATTCACAACATATGCAGGTATTTATGTACCTTATTACTATGCTAATAAAGCTACACAAGAATTAACATTGTCTGTATACTCCCGTTGTGTATTGATTCCTGAAACTATCGATGATTGGGCTACTATTAAGACTAAATAGGGGGTAACCTACTTATGAAAATTAGAGTATTAAAGGGTTATTTAGCACACGAAGGCGAGATGTATGGTAAAGGCGAAGTAGTCGATATCAAAAAGAAAGCAATCGCGTTGTCCTTGCTTGAATCTGATAAGTTTGAATCTGCTGAAGATGATCCTATTGAAGCGCCGAAGCCATTGGAAGTCGTTCCAGATGAACCGGAAGAAGAAATGGAATTACCTGAAGTTGATGCGGAAGTTACGGTGAAAAAATAATGCGATTTAGAGATTACCTAGAAAGCGATATTGACGATGTATTCCTAAATGAGGACGAATTCGCCGAAGGGCATGATCTAAATGGCACAGTAGCTAAAGCGGTTATTCAATCGCCAACGGCGAGAGAGTCATTCTTGTCGAATGGCTCTCACGTATCAAATGACGGATTGCACGGGGTGTCTGTATTTGTGCATTGCAAATTAAAGGACATCCCTGAAATTCCATCACAGGGGAACGTATTCCGATTAGACGGAGACGTTTACGTCGTTCAAAGTGCAATGGAAGAAGATGGGCTAGTATCCATTGAATTAAGAGCAGAAGCTAGAGGCGGTGTTGACGGATGGTTGAGCTAGAACTTGATAAAAGTGCAGTGGCAACAATTGAAAAAGCACTGGAAACGTTAAAAGAAGATAGAGTTCGACGTGTCTGCCAAGCCGCATCAAAGCGTGCAGCAACAACTGCAAGAAAAGCAGGCACGCAAGCACTACGCAATATCTATGCTATCAAAGGTGTATCGGTTGTAAAGTCCGGTGTATCTATCAATAAATTGAATGATGGCACAGAAATGCGTATCAAAGGTGGCTATACTAGCGCTCAAAAGTACTTCAAAATTAAATCACTTAAGCGAAAAGGTGTGTTTGTATCGATTAAAAAAGCTACAGAAACAAAGGTACCAAACGGCTTTGTTAGTGCATCCGGTATCTTTATGAAACGCCAAGGCAAGGACAGATATCCGTTAAAGGGAATATATGGGCCAGCCTTACCGCAAATGTTTGGTAATGAAACTGTTATGAATGCCATGCAAAAGGAAGGCATGGAAATGTATGAAAAGCGCTTATATCACGAATTAGAGCGCGCGTTAGGAGGTAACTAATGACGCCATTAGATGTATCAGATGGTATTGCTAAATATCTCATGAATGAGTTACGAAAGCTGAATGAAAACAGTGATGTTACCGAAAGACCTATTCGAGTATGGAGCGGTTTCTTACCAAGAGTGGACAAGAATGAAGACAAGCGCAAATTATGCCCGGCCGTAGTAGTGCATCCGTACTCTGTTAGTGATGCAGATAGTTCGACGGTAGGTATTACTGTATTGGTAACTACTTATGATGAAGCCTTAACTGAAGGCCATGTCGGACTATATCACCTATTAGAGGTAGTGCGTGAGCGGTTGTTATCTGATAATCCGGTAACACTTAAATATGAAATTAAGGAGAATACCATTAATACAACAATTCCTGATGATCAACCATACCCTCAATGGGTTGGGTATCTTGAATTTGAAGTGTATATTCCTGTTATTCGTAGGAATCTAAATAAGATATTCACGGATAACAAAGTAATTGAATAGGAGACAACGATGAACCCTGTTGTATATGTTGGGCCTTCGTTCCGCAGTAGCCGGCTAAACCAATTCATGGTTTTTAGCGACGGTGCACCACTGCCGGAAGCGGAAGACCCTATTTTTATGCATTTATTCGTGCCTTTAGGTGAGCTTAATCAGGCAATGATTGACGTCAAAACACAAGGGACACAATTAAATGTATTTTATGTAAACGCATTGAAAAATTATAAAGGAGTGAAGTAAATGGCCTTTTATCATGGCGTCAAAACAAGTGAGCAAGCTACCTCTGTAATTGCTCCTGTCCAAACTACTGCCGGCCTTCCTGTTGTGTTCGGTACTGCACCTGTACACCTTACAGAAGACCCTAGTGCGGTAGTCAACAAGCCAATCATCTGCTACAGCTGGGAAGAAGCTGTTCAACAACTTGGCTACTCTGAAGATTGGGCACATTTCACATTATGTGAAGCGATGTACGCACAATTCAAATTGTATGGTGTAGCTCCAATTGTATTTGTTAATGTATTGGATCCTGCTAAGCACAAGAAATCCACTACAACAACTGCTACATTGGCAGAAAAGAAATGTGTAGTAAAAGCAGCCGTATTGCTTAATACATTAAAAGTATCTAGTGCTGGCCAAGCGGGTGTAGCTAACACAGATTACACGGCAGCCTTTGATGATAAAAATCAATTGGTTATCTCCGTTGTAAAAGGTGGAAAATTTGATACAGCTACTACATTGAACCTTACTTATGATGAACTTGATGTAGAAAACTTTGATTATAGAAATGTAATCGGCGGGGTGGATAGCAACGATAAAGCAACCGGCTTTGAATTGATTGATACAATTTATCATCATTTCGGCATTGTGCCAGGGCTTATTGCTGCGCCGGGCTTCTCTCAAAATCCTACAGTAGCATCCGTTATGAAGGCAAAATCTCGTGTCATTAACAACTTATTTAGAGCGACAACATTAGTTGATATCGATACTACGCAAGTTGTTAAATACACTGATGCTTATGAATGGAAGAAAGGTAATAGCTATACGGGCGAATCCGAAGTCGTATGTTGGCCAAAAGTTCGTAATGGCGACTATGTGTTCCATATGTCTACACACATTATGGGCATTATGGGTAAATGCGATGCGTCTAATAGCGATATTCCTACGCTATCCCCTTCTAATAAATCTATGAACATCACAGGTTTATGTTTGGCTAATGGCAAGGAAGTTATGCTTACGCATTCTCAAGCGAACTTATTGAACTCTCAAGGTATTATGACGGCCGTTAACATCAACGGTTGGGTATCTTGGGGCAACTATACAGGTGCATATCCTGGCACAACTGATGTTAAGGATACATTCATTTGTGTACGCCGTTTCAATGATTGGGATGACCAAACATTCATTTTAACTTATTGGCAAAAAGTAGACATGCCTATTTTGCCACGTAATATCAAAACAATTCTTGATAGTGAAACAATCCGTCTTAACGGTCTTACTTCTCGTGGCTTTATTTTGGGAGGTCGTATTGAATTTAAAGAAGCAGAAAACCCTACAACAGACTTGTTGAATGGTATTATTCGCTTCCATAAATACCGTACGCCTCCAATTCCAGCGCAAGAAATTGAAAGTATTTCTGAATACGATGTTTCCTATTTCAAAACATTATTTCAAACAGTATAGAAAGGGGTAATTAATCATGGCATCTATCAACCAAGTGCCGGAAGTGCTTAATGACTTCCGTGTATATGAAGAAGGTTCTGACAACTGTTTAGGTGTTGCCAAAGTAGAATTACCTAGTGAATCTGTAATGACTCAAACTGTAAAAGGTGTGGGCATAGCAGGTGAAGTAGAAGCGCCAGTTATTGGGCACTACTCTTCTATGGAAACTAAACTTACTTGGAACACTCCAACAGAAACTACACACCGCCTTACAGGTGGACGCGGCGTGCGCTTAGAAGTACGCGGTGCTATCCAATGTTGGGATAGTGGTAAAGATAAATATGTAATTGTGCCTACACGTGCTGTTATTCGTGGCCGTGCTAAATCTAAAGAAAACGGCACATATGAATCTGGCAATACTATTGATGCAACGAACACAATCGAAACCACATATTTGAAATTAGAACAAAACGGTAAGGTAGTTCGTGAAATCGATAAATACGCATATAAGGATTCTATTTCTGATGGCACTGACTTCCTTGGCGATGTTCGTGCTGCACTCGGTATTTAGTCTGTAGAAAGGACGATCACTAATGAGTAAACAAAGTACTATGAACGAAACAACTGGTATTGAATTAGTAAAAGCAGGTCATTCCTTACAATTTGAAGGAATCAGCGGTTATACATTAATTAAATGTGAGAAGTCTGCAAAGAATGAGGATAGAACTATCACAGTTCCTGCATTATCCATGACGTATCAAGCACATGTAGCAGCTGCTGCATGCGGTTGTAAAGTGGATGATATTTATAGTCTTCCGGCTGCTGATTTTACTAGAGTGTGCTTAGAGGTACAGAATTTTTTGCTCAATTCCGAAAAATAACTGACCTAGAAAGGTATTTTACAGGGTGTGCGATTACGTGTAGTAAATACACAAGCACGCCAATGGATTACTTTATTCGAGAGCTAGACGTGGATGAGTTCATAGTCCACGTTCAGCTCATTAGTGATGGTATCGAGCGTGAGAATAAAGCGATGAAAGGGAGAAAATAATGGCCAATAAAGTCTTAGAAATGGCGATTGCCATTAAAGGTAAACTCGACGGCGGGTTATCTTCCTCTGTATCAAAAGCATCTCAGGAACTCAACAAACTATCAAACGCAATCAAGGACCAACAGGCACAATACAGAAAACTGCAAGCTATCTCACAAAAGTCGGGGAATGTTAGTGACAGGAATGCGGCTATTGCCGCTGAGCAAAAACTGAATTCTATGTTACAAAGACAGGCCCAGTTGCGGTCTAATATTGCAAGTCAGACTGCGCATCAAAATGCAATCAGCAAAATGGGAGGTGCGAGCCCTTTAGCAGGAGCCGCATCAGCCGCACAAGGTGCAAGCGCCGCAGTAAGCGGAGTCACAGGAAAGCTTGCAAATTTCGCTATGGTCGCGGCAGGCGGTTTTGGGATTGGTGCAATTATAGATAACGTTGTAAATGCGGGTGAGGCCCTATACCAACTGTCCAATAAACTACATATGACAACTGCTGAGACGTCACAATTTAAGAAGATTATGACTTTAAGCGGTGTGGATGTAGAAGTAGCTGCCAAATCTTTTGCCAAAATGGATAAGACTTTGGCCGGCGGGGGTAAAAGTGCTGAAGCGTTGCAGGGGTACCTCAGCCAATTTGGAGTATCTTTAACCGATGCAAACGGCAAGTTGTTGCCTATGAACCAACAATTGGACGCAATGGCTAAAGGTTACCAAAATGCGGTAGCACAAGGCCGAGGGCAAGAATTCATGCTTGAAACGCTAGGCGCCAAAGGCCTGGAGCTTACTAAAGTATTTGAAAACTATGCAGATGCACAAGCGGCCGCATCACAAATTAAAGGCGTTGGTATTGATCCTAAATCACTTCATGAAATATGGCTACAGATGAACATCCTGAAAGCGGAAGCTACGCAGGTTGCATTAGGCTTGGCACAGGCATTTATACCAATTGCCCAGCAAATATTACCGGCACTGATACCGGTATTACAAACCGTTGTAACGTTCATGAAGGATAATAAGGAAGCTATTGCAGCCGTAGTAACAAACGGATTGAAATTAGCCTTACTATATGGTACTGCCACAAAATTGGCATCTGGTATTACTACAATCACTACAGCTTTTAAAGGTGTAGAAACAGCTACGAGTGCCTTTAAAGCCGCTGGCGCATTAATAGGAGGACCATGGGTAATTGCTATCATGGCGATTATTGCAGCGATATACCTATTAGTAACTAACTGGGATACGATTTGTTCTACATTAACATCTGTTTGGGATAGCGTATGCTCCGGGCTAAGTTCGATATGGGATAGCGTGTGTTCTGCTTTAAGTTCTGCATGGAGCGCCATTATATCTGGAATTATGACTGTGATAAATGGCCTATTATCAATTGGGCTAAGCGTGTTTAATGCATTGAAAGCGGCGGTAATAGCCTACGTAAATTTATGGCTTAACTTACCAACGTACATTGGTATGGCCGTAGGATTTATTATAGGCATTATTTTGCGATTGCCTGCGATTATGGTACAAGTTGGAACTGCTGTTATATCTGCCGTCGTATCATTTTCCACAGAGTGTTATAACTTTGCAGTTACTACTTTTGGGGCTATGGTTGAGGGGATTTATAACTTCTTAATTAATTTACCTACCTACATGATTACATTGGGTGCTGAATTCGTAGCGGCAGTTATCTCGTTTGCTTCTGAAGCATATGCTACGGCTACTTCTTGGATTAGTAATTTAGTTAATGATGTTATCAATTTCCTCGTGAACTTACCTAGTGCCTGTGCAGAAGCCGGAGCAGCGTTTGTAGCGGCCGCAGAGCAATGGGCAAGTGATGCCTATAATGCTGTGGTAAACTGGGTAAGTCAAATTCCGAGTGCGGTATCTAACGCAATTGCAGGGGCGTGGGCAAGTATTAAGGCCCAATTTAGTGGAGGTTTCACAGTTGGTGTTTCCGCCGCTGGAGGTAATGCGTATGCTAATGGTGGTGTAATTACATCTCCAGAAGTTGCATTGATTGGTGAAGCCGGATATCCTGAAGTCATTGTCCCTATTGATGGTAGTGCTAATGCGATGAATTTATGGCAAACGGCTGGACGGATGCTAGGTGTGAGTGGAGCGCAGACTGCTGCAGCACCTACTGTATCATTAGCACCTAGTGTGCCTGTGACGTCCTCATCTAGTAATAGTGGGGCGCCTGTACAAATTACATTCGCTCCTGTCATTAATGCTGGTAATGGTTCAACCGATGATATTATGTCAGAATTATACGCAAAAATGCGTGAATTTGAACAAATGATGCGCAGTTATACCGCCGGACAACGGAGGTTGAGTTATGAATAGTTATACAACAATACAAGGGGATATGTGGGATTTAATCGCCTATAAGGTGTATGGTAACGAACGATACATCAATTTATTGTTAGAAGCCAATCAAAAGCACCGTAATACGGCAATATTTTCCGCAGGTGTTGTGTTAACATGCCCAGATGTTCCTCCTGATTCCTTACCTGAATTCTTACCACCATGGAGGCGATAGTACATGAGCTTACAAAAGAGCCTAGCTAAGGTCCAAAAATGGAAGAAGGATTTAACGCCACAAACGAAGTTAGCACGGCGGGCATGGTGTACGATTGGCTACCAACATTGGGGGAGTAAGGAATCAAAGGACATCACCGACGATATTAGTAAATACCTTCTTGATGTAACTTTCACAGATAACCTTTCAGGAACTGTAGATGATGTGGCTATTTCATTAGAGGATAGGGGTCGTCTATGGGTCGGTGATTGGTATCCTGTGAAAGGATCATTACTAGAAGTCGCCATTAATACAGTAGCATGGGAGAAATTAGGGGATGAACAATTTACGTTACCAATCGGCAAATTTGAAATTGATGAATTCGAAGGAAGTAGCCTTCCGGATGTAGTCAAAATCAAAGGTGTTGCTATTATCGGTAGCACTGACTTACGGGAGAAAAAGAAAGACAAATCGTGGAAAGATACAACGCTTAAAGCGATTGCTACCGAGAAAGCGAAAGATAATAAGTTAAAGCTATTGTGGGATGCAGATTTTGACCCACCGTTAAAAGATGCCTCTCAAAGTGCTGAATCAGACCTCGCATTTTTGCAAAAACTTTGCAATGATGCGGGGTTTTCTCTTAAGGTATCCACTGAACAGTTGATTATATTCGATGATTACAAATACGAAAATGTAAAGCCTAAAGTCATTATTCGTAGACCAGGTGGTCAATATCAACCTGTACAAACTAAAGAAGGTGAACAACCGCCTTTGATCATTACTAGGGCAATATCTTATTCGTACAAGAGTAAAACTCGTGAAGTATATCGAGCATGCCATGTGAAATATACAGATAAGGATAAGAAAACTGTGATTGAGGATACGTTTGAAGATCCTGACCGTAAGGGGCATACGTACCTTGCCGTGTTGGAAGTTAATGAGCAGGTAAAAGACAAGGCCGAGGCAACTAGACTTGCTAAGAAGAAGCTTAGAGAAGCTAATAAAGAAGCGGATACAATGTCTTTTAGTTTCCCTGGGAACCCTCTTATTATGGCATCGGTTACTGTTAAGCTCGAAGGTTTTGGGGTGTTCGATGGTAATTATTTAATTACGAAAGCGACACATACATTAGGGGCCAATTATTCAACGTCGATTGATGTAAGGAGGTGTTTAAATGGCTACTGATATATTATCTGCATTAGCAGATATGATATTCATTGGAAATGTTTCAAGTACAATTCCTGAAGAAGGAAAAGCCGTTGTTACACGCCTTGATAGAGAAGGTGTTGTAACGGCGCCGTTATCTGTCATTAATCGAGGTGCAGCACACGATAAGGACTATTGGATGCCAGCTATTGACGACCAGGTATTATGCATTATGCTACCAAATCGGTCTGGTCGTGGCTTTTCTGATGGATTCATTATTGGAACATTCTTTAGTAGTGCGGATCCAACTCCAGGTGGAGCAGATAATGGTAAACGTGTGCTCACTGTTCCTGGAGATATGACACTCAATGTTGGTGGCACTTTATCAATCAATGCAAGTAGTGGTGATGTAGTGGTTAATGGTATTTCCTTAGTTCATCATGTGCATGGCGGTGTAGTGTCTGGCGGTTCTACAACAGCCGGACCAAAATAGGAGGTATAGATGTATATCGGATATTTAGCGGATATAGTATTCTATACCGCATTAGACAATGTTCTCACTGTATCTGACGTAACGCGTTCAGGTAGTGCTAGATGGGAGAAGCACAATCTGATGTTAGAAAAGCCGGTTAAACAATTTAGTGGGCCGGATGTAGAACAAATCACTTGTAAAATTCTTATTTCTGCATCGCTTGGACAATCTCCGGATAGTACTGTTAAGAAGTTGCGAAATTATCGCGATACAGGAGCTGTATTGCCGTTTATTATTGGCGGTAAGCCTGTTAGCCAAAACTACTTTGTAATCATGTCCCTGAGTGAAGATAGTTTATTTACGGATGCATATGGCAAGACACAATCTATTGAGGTATCGCTAACTCTTGAGGAATATCCAGATAAAAATACAGTAGAAGAAAAGTCGCTTCTTAATAAATATGGTAATACATTTAATCAAGTTAATACGATATTACGGAGGTTCTAGCCATGCCAGCAACGTATGAAATTAAACCAGTTACGGACAATAGGATATCGCTAGCACCTGAAAGTGAAGTTGCTGAGATTTTGCAGAATGTGCAAACGATTATTTCTACTGTTCGTGGTAGTGTGCCACTAGATAGGGAGTTTGGTATTGATGGCCGTATTATTGATATGCCTATCCATCAAGCTCAAGCGCATCTATCTAATGACATATTCCAACAAATTAAACGGTACGAACCGCGTGCCAAAATTAGTGATATATCATTTACCGCCACACATAATGGGGCGTTGATTCCGAAAGTGATGGTGACTATATGAGATTATCTGATTTACCTAATGTTGAATTCTTTAACACAGATAAAGAACACGTTCAACAAAAGGTATTTGATATTTACACAACAATAACAGGGCGAACCTTGGGAGAGGGCGACCCTGTTACTTTATTTTTAAATGTAATTTCGGAAATTATTATCCGATTATTAAACGATGCCAATTATGCAGCGAAACAAAATCTGTTAGCATATGCAGAAGGTGATAATTTAGATCACGTTGGAGCTGTTCCTGCTGCCGTTGAGCGATTGCGGGCAACAAAAGCAACTACGACTATCCAAGCTACCTTGTCAGCAGTGCGTACGAACTCTGTTATTATTCCAAAAGGTACAAAAATATCCACAGCAGGTGGCGAATATTTTGTTACTGTTGAGAATTTGGTAATTCTACCAGGTCAACTCAATGGGTCCGTAAAAGCAGAAGCACAACGTACAGGCGCACAAGGTAATGGGTTTAAACCAGGTGAAATAAGTACAATTATTGACCCTATAGCATTTGTGGATACGATGAGTAACACCACATTGTCTGAAGGTGGCTCTGATACAGAGGATGACGAAGCCTATCGTGAACGTATTCATGAGGCTCCTGAATCATTCTCCGTGGCAGGCCCTGAAGGTGCCTATGAGTATTTTACAAAATCTGCATCACACCTCGTGGCCGATGTAGGTGTATCCTCTCCACATCCTGGGGAAGTTAATATCTATCCATTACTATCTGGCGGTGGTATTCCAGGGCAAGAATTGCTTAAGACTATTACGGATTATTTGTCTGATAAGAAACGTAGACCGTTAACAGATAAGCTAACTGTATTAGCCCCTACTACTACGCAATATAACATCGATGCTAAGTACTACATTGAAAAAGGTGCCGATGCCACAGTGGTAAAAGCTAAGGCAGATAAAGCCGTCAATGACTATGTAATTTGGCAAAAATCTAAATTAGGCCGTGATATAGTGCCTAGTCGATTGGTGCAAATGCTCATGGATGTATCTGGAATTAAACGCGTTGAAGTGACTGCCCCTGTATTTACTCCGATTGCAGAACAAAGCGGTGTGGCAGTAGCCAATACAATCGCCGTAGTGCTTGCAGGAAGTGAGGAAGAATGATACGTGATAGTAAGTATACCAGTTCAGAACATCTTCCCTCCTCAATCGATAAGGAGCCAATTAAAGCCCTTGCTAAAACGTGGGATGATGCGTTAGCCGAATTCATGAATACGAATACATTGCTATTGTGGTCATCCGTTGATACTGAATCAGAGAGTGTAATTGATCATTTAGCATATCAATTACACGTGGATGATTATGACAGTGGGTTACCGATAGAGACTAAACGCGAAATGGTGAAGAATTCAATTGATATTCACCGTCATAAAGGCACGCCATATGCTGTTGAAAAAGCCGTACAGACTATATATTCAGATTCGAAAATAGCAGAATGGTTCGATTATGGAGGTAAGCCTTATTATTTTAAGGTTACGCTCATTACAGCGCCATTAACCGGCAAATCGGATATTGTTAAGCTTATACGCGCTATCAATGCCGCCAAGAATGTACGGTCCTGGTTAGATGGTATTGAATTCATTCGACGAATTAATTTCAATAAGTATTTCGCTGGGTGGTGCGGTGTGTCTAAGAAAGTGAATATCAAGTGTGATTTTACGAATGCATGGCGCATTAATTTGAATACCCATGTAACGTCTTACACAGTTGAATCAAAGAAAACGAAGATTAATGTAGCGCTAGATAATAGCGTTAGATAGGAGGAATATATGGCAGAATGGTCAAATGCAACCATGACTGATGTTGGTGCTGCTTTGCAAGCAAAGGTAAATGCGGGCAAGACTAAACTGACATTCACGAAAATCAAAGTCGGTAGTGGTGTTAATGCAACGAATCCATTGGCATTAACTGATGTAATCTCCTCTAAATGGGAGACTACTAATTTTGTAGTTAAGCTAGAAGGTAAAATTGTAAGCGTTGATACAGTTATAACTAATACTGGCATACATGAAGCTTTTCGAATGTCTGAAATTGGGTTATTTGCACAAGATCCTGATAAGGGCGAAATATTGTATGCATACCTTACGGACCCTGAACCGGACAGAATGCCGGCGGAAAGTGGCTCAGTAGTTGTATCTCAAGAATTAACCATCGGAATGGTATTTAGTAATACAGGGAATGTATCGCTAACTGTTAATATAGGTGCGTTGATAACACGTGAGCAGTTAACAGAAGCAGTTAAACAACATAACACAGATATTTCATCTCACCCTCCTATTACAGACCAAATTAAAGCAATCCTCGGCAGTGCTAACTGGAAAGACTCCCCGGCTAGTACACTTGTTACAATTAAAAACTTATTAGGGCAAGGCGCTATCGTGGCATCTAAGCTCGACGCTAATGCGGGGTTTGTTAAATTTGCAAATGGTTTCACTATCCAGTGGGGAGCGTTTAATAACATACCAATAGGAGGTACAATTTCATTTCCTGTTTCCTTTGATAGGGAGTGTTACGTAGTAGTTGGTAATGACGTGAATGGTAACAATGTTGATAACCAGGTCCATTCGTTTAGAGAGCATACTAGAACAGGGGTTAAAGTATATTCTCAGGCGGCGAAAGATGGATTAAATAAAACTAGTGCTTGGGGCAGATATATCGCGGTAGGTAATTAGACAGTTCCTAGAGCGAACCAGTAATAAGAAGCAGCATATTTATCGCTAGCAACAAATACAGCTTTTGTATTGTTGCTTTCGCTTACAGAGTTTGCAAAATATCTTGGTGTATCTGCCCCACTCCAATACGCATCAATCGCATTTGCCATGAATAATCTTGTGAATCTAATAGGGAATGTTACTTCCGTTTTTATGACATTATCTTGGCCACCAGCTCCCCACTGGAGATAGTTTAATAAGTGCCTATAGAACGACGGCATGGGGCACATCGCAGTAGGTAATTAGCTGATTCCAACGCACAGCCAGGTAAAGTTGCCAGCATTGCCACGGTTAGTTAAAAAGCGTATAGAAGCTCTATTATTATTTGAGAAGCCACTGTTCCAAGACACATAGAACTCATCGCCTCTTGTGTTTGTACTTGCGGAGTCGTCGGTACATAATGCGACTAACACATTACACCTGATAGGCAATGTTACATCACAATATGTATTTTGATTTAAGAACCAAGTTAGCCCCCACTGGGGAGTTACTTTAATAATTCTATCGTTTTACGTAATTCACGAATAGTCTTATGCGTGTATACACGAGTAGTGATATCGCCTTGTTTGTGGCCTAGTAATGAGCGCAAAGCGTTAGGCGAGGCTACAGAATCAAGTAAACTTGCGAATGTGTGCCTAGTATCGTGGATAGTGTGTTTGCAGTTAAGCTGCTTCATAATATCCTGGAAATGCTTGCGAAACGTCGTGTAGCTTATAGTAAATAGGTAATCGCTAGTATGTAGTTGCTCTATTATAGGCATGATGCGGTGATGAATGGGAATAATACGCCCCTCACCGGCTTTCGTTTTTGCGTGTCTCACGATGAGGTATGATGATCGTCTATTGATGTCTTGTTTTCGCAAATTAAGGAGCTCACCTATGCGGAGGCCTGTGTATAACAGTATTAAAATCATACGGGAATAAGGAGTATCTATTGCCCATAATTTATTAATTTGTTGGCGAGTAAATACTCTCCTTTTTATCGTTGGTATGTTGGGCCCTAGATTTAGATGCTGGGCGTAATTAGTGATAGGGTAATCTTTAATGATTGCGTAATTAAATAATTGATTAAGTAATGTGCGGACTTTCTTACAAGATGAGTAGGAAAGTCCTTTTACGTGCATGGAATTAATCACATTTTGAAGGTGCTGAAAATGAATATCCGTGATAGGCATATCCGCTATGTTGGATATGTGTTTAAAAGCAATGTGATAAGACTTAACAGCGCTATCAGAAATAGACTGCGAGTGAATAGGCAACCACTCGTTAAATAGTTGCCTTAATGTAATGGTATTGCGTTGTCTACGTTTTAGCATAACAGCGTAACGGCGCATAATTTCACCTCCGAAAGGATACGACTATGAATCAATATGTATTTATTTTAAATGACAAAGGGGAGCGTATTACATCCCTGTGTGATAACACATTGAGCCGTGATGATATTATGGCGCAAGCTGAACACGATTACCCAAATGCACAGCATGTGTATTCCGAAAATGGGGATGCAATGCTTGATGAGTTCATGGCTGGTAAAGCGTATGTAGACGGAAAATTCGTTGCGCCTGATCCGTATGTTCCTACAAAGGAAGATAAAATTAACTCAATCAAATCTGAATACGAACCGCGCTTTAAATCCTTAGAAGAAGCTCAACGGCGTTTACTATTGATGGGCAAACCTACTACGGCTATTAGCGCACAATATATTAAATTAAATGACGAAATGGTAACACGTATTAAGGAGGTGCGATAATATGCCTAAATTTATTGGAGACAGCAAAGTGCCAGTTATGGAATTTTGTGAGTATTGTTGGGAAGTGCTTAATGAAGATGGCGCATGCCCAACTGATGGCTGTGTTCATAACGATTTAATGGACGAGGAGCACAAAGATGAAACTACCGGTTCTACACAACCTTGATGCAATCAAAGGGGAAGTGATTTCTCTAAATATTGGGTATAACAATCTTGTTGATGAGACAAATCTCTTTGCTTGTGTTCGTAAGTGTCCATACGACGAAGAATATAAAGTGAAGTTTAGTATCAACGTATCTACTGATGCTTTGAAAGATGATGAAGCTTGTAAAATCACTCTTTCTTTAGATACAAATATGCTCGAAGCTGGTAAATACCAATGGGATTTGTTCTTATGGAACGGCGACCGTCCTATTAAATGCCTTGTTAAGGGTCAAGTTAATGTAATCGAAGGTATCAGTAATAGGGGGAAATGATATGAGCGAAGAAAACGTGTATTTGAAACCTTCTCCTGTTGATAGCATCCGCATCAAAGACGGTGATGAACATATTAAAGTCAAAGACAATAC
>QWBZ01000166.1_pt1 | contig 24308 bp, 17 predicted proteins | sample 1972441 | NCBI WGS metagenome assembly QWBZ01 (sample SAMN09866721, study PRJNA288562) | Human oral metagenome isolate term6_saliva, whole genome shotgun sequencing... | isolation source: mouth | host: Homo sapiens | place: USA: California
CTCCAAGAACCCGGAGAAGTTCATGCCCTACTTTGAGGATCAGATTCGTACCCCCATGGTCATGGCTGCCCTGCGTAACAACGCGGGTATTGTGGGTGCCGCACTGTGGGCCGGCGGTATGCTGCCCGAGCGTAAGCGCCGCGGCGAAGCATAAGAGTTTGCTTCCTGCTATCCGCCTCGGATAGCGCTTCACATACGTACAGAAGGGGCCGCCTTCCGAATCATTCGGAAGGCGGCCCCTTCTGTACGTCTCTTGAAGTCTCGGCGCTACTCTGCGCTACGGGTTAATGCGGTCCTCACGCAGACGGGCAATTGCCTCTTCAAAGTCCTCAAGGTTCTCGAAGGCCTGGTACACGCTCGCGAAACGCAGGTAGGCGACCGCGTCCAGCTTCGACAGCGGCTCCAGAATGGTCAGGCCCACCTCGTGAGCGTTAATTTCCGCCAGGCCGCGGGCACGAATCAGCTCCTCGACCTCCTGGGCCAGCTTGGCGAGGTCGTCCTCCCCCACGGGGCGGCCCTGGCAGGCCTTGCGCACGCCGGCGGCAATCTTGGAGCGGTCGAAGGGCTCGGTCACGCCCGAACGCTTAATCACCGAAATGGTGGTGGTTTCGACCGTGGTAAAGCGGCGAGCGCAGGAGGTGCACTGACGGCGGCGGCGAATGGCGGCGCCGTCATCGGTGGTGCGGGAGTCGACAACGCGCGAATCGGTGTGCTTGCAATAGGGGCAGTACATGCGTTTCTCCTTGGCTGGGCGCTCGGTGTGGCGCCCGTATATACAGCGCTCAAGAATATTTATACCCATTCTAACGCGATAGACGGCGGTTGAGCCGAATAGTGACGTTGAATATACGCAAATATACGCTCAGGGTGGACTCCAACGTTTAAGAACGTTCGGAATCCGCCCTGAGCGTTGCCCGCCCCTCGCGGAGGTCTTCTTCTTTTAGCGACGAATACAGCTCGGGCCGAAAATCGTCTTGATTTCGCCGAAGAGGCTCGGGTTCGGCTCCACGCGCACGCTCGAATCCAGCAGCACCAGCTGTTCCTTATCGCGGGTACGGATGAGCATGCGCACGTCCGCAGTACCCTTGTGGTCGCGCAGGGTCTCCTTCAGCTCGCGCAGCTTCGCCTCGGTCACCAGGTACTCGGGCACCGCAATCGTGATGGGTGCGGCGCGGCCGTCATCGCTGATTTCCAGGATCTGCAGTTCCTGGGCGCTCATGTTCACGCTGCCGTCGTCGCGGCGCTGCACGCGGCCACGAATCGAGCAGATGAGGTCGTCCGCCAGAGCGGCCCCCATCGTCTCGTAGGCGCGGGAGAAGAACATGATCGTAATGGTTGCGCCCGAGGGGTCTTCCAGTTCCACGGAGGCGTACTGGTTACCGCTGGACTTGGCGATACGGCGCGAAACGCCGGTGAGCATGCCCGCGATGGTGACGGTTTCGCCGTCGCGCACGTGCGAGTCTTCACCGATGATGTCGTGCACCGAGTGGGAGGCGGCATCAGAGAGCGCACGTTCCAGGCCGCGCAGCGGGTGGTCCGAAACGTACAGGCCCAGCATATCGCGTTCGAAGTTCAGCTTCTCGCGGCGATCCCATTCGGGCACGTCCGGGATGGTCACGGTCAGCTCGTCGCCCAGGGCGTCGTCCATGCCGAGGGAGCCGAAGAGGTCGAACTGGCCCGCCGCCTCCTTGCGCTTGACGGCCACGGCCGCATCCACCGCCGCCTCGTGAATGAGGGACAGCGAACGGCGGGTGTGGCCCAGGTCGTCGAAGGCACCCGCCTTGATGAGCGATTCGATGGTGCGCTTGTTGCACACCTGTAGCGGCACCTTCTTCAGGAAGTCGTTGAAGGACTCGTAGCGGCCCTTCTCCTCGCGGGCGGCGACCATGCCCTCGACCACGTTCGCGCCCACGTTGCGAATCGCGCCCATGCCGAAGCGGATATCCTCACCCACGGGGGTGAAGGTCAGGGTGGATTCGTTGACGTCCGGGGCGAGCACGGTGATGCCCATGGCGCGGCACTCGTTCAGGTACAGCGCGAGCTTGTCCTTGTTATCGCCCACGCTGGTCAGCAGCGCGGCCATGTACTCCTGCGGGTAGTGCGCCTTCAGGTAGGCCGTCCAGTAAGACACCAGGCCGTATGCGGCGGTGTGCGCCTTGTTGAACGCGTAGTCCGAGAAGGGCAGCAGAATATCCCAGAGGGCCTTCACGGCGCCCTCGGAGTAGCCGTTAGAAATCATGCCGTCGTGGAAGGTGGCGTACTGCTTATCCAGCTCCGCCTTCTTCTTCTTACCCATCGCACGGCGCAGCAGGTCTGCCTCACCGAGCGTGTAGTTCGCGACCTTCTGGGCAATCGCCATCACCTGCTCCTGATACACGATCAGGCCGTAGGTGGTGTCGAGGATGTCCTTGAGCGGCTCGGCCAGCTCGGGGTGAATCGGCTCGATCTCTTGCTTGCCGTTCTTACGTAGCGCGTAGTTGGTGTGCGAGTTCGCGCCCATCGGGCCGGGTCGGTAGAGCGCGAGCACTGCCGAAATGTGCTCGAATTCCTCGGGCTCCATGAGCTTGAGCAGCGCGCGCATGGGGCCGCCGTCGAGCTGGAACACGCCGAGGGTGTCGCCTCGGGCCAGCAGACGGTAGGATTCGGGGTCGTCCAGCGAGAGGGACTCCAGCTCCAGGTCGATGCCTCGGTTGTTCTTAATGTTCTCGATGGCGTCGGAAATAATCGTCAGGTTACGCAGACCCAGGAAGTCCATCTTGATTAGGCCCAGGCCCTCGCAGGTGGGGTAATCGAACTGGGTGATGACCTGGCCGTCAGCCTCGCGGCGCATCACGGGAATCACGTCCACCAGATTCTTGCTGGACATAATCACGCCCGCGGCGTGCACGCCCCACTGACGCTTCAGGCCCTCCAGGCCCTTCGCGGTTTCGAACACCTGGCCGTAAATCTTATCGACCGGGTCCTCGATGAGGGCGCGTAGGTCGGCGGCCTCGGCGTAGCGTTTATCCTCTTCGTTGTACACGTTCGCCAGGGCGATGTTCTTACCCATGACGTCCGGCGGCATCGCCTTGGTCAGGCGCTCGCCCACCGAGTACGGCTGGTCCATCACGCGGGAGGCGTCCTTGAGCGCCTGCTTCGCCTTAATGGTGCCGAAGGTGACGATCTGCGCGACCTTGTCCTCACCGTACTTATCGGTCACGTAGTCGATGACCTCGCCGCGGCGACGATCGTCAAAGTCCACATCGAAGTCGGGCATGGAGACGCGGTCGGGGTTAAGGAATCGCTCGAAAATCAGGTCGTGGTCGAGCGGGTTCAGCTCGGTGATGCGCATCGCGTACGCCACCATCGAGCCCGCACCCGAACCACGGCCAGGGCCCACGCGAATACCATTGCGCTTGGCCCAGTTGATGAAGTCCGCCACGACCAGGAAGTAGCCGGGGAAGCCCATGGAGGTAATGACCCCCACCTCGTACTCGGCCTGCTTGCGCACCCTATCGGGAATACCCTGCGGGAATCGGTAGTGCAGGCCCTTCTCGACCTCCTTCACGAACCAGGATTCCTCGTTCTCGCCCTCGGGCACGGGGAAGTTCGGCATGTAGTTCGCCTTGGTGTTGAACTCCACGTTGCAGCGCTCGGCAATCTCGAGGGTATTCTCGCAGGCGCCGGGAATATCGCCGAAGATTGAGTACATTTCCTCGGGCGAGCGCAGGTAGAAGTTATCCGCGTCGAACTTGAAGCGCTTGGGGTCGGTCAGGGTCGATCCGGACTGCACGCACAGCAGCGCCGCGTGGGCGGTGTGGTCTTCCTGCCGGGTGTAGTGCAGGTCGTTGGTGGCCACGTAAGGCAGGTTCAGCTGCTTGGCCAGGCGGTGCAGGTCCTCCTGCACGTTGCGTTCAATGTCGAGGCCGTGATCCATGACCTCGCAGTAGAAGTTGTCCTTGCCGAAGATATCGCGGAAGTCGCTGGCGGCCTGCAGCGCCTCATCGAACTGGCCCAGGCGCAGGCGCGTCTGAATCTCGCCGGAGGGGCAGCCGGTGGTTGCGATCAGTCCCTTCGAGTAGGTCTGCAGCACCTCGCGGTCCATGCGCGGCTTGTACAGCTGCCCCTCGAGCGAGGCGATGGAGGAGGCACGGAAGAGGTTGTGCATGCCCTCGGTGGTCTCGGCCCACATGGTCATGTGGGTGTAGGCGCCACCGCCGGACACGTCATCGCGTGAGCCATCGCCCCAGCGCACGCGGGAGCGGTCGGTGCGGTGCGTGCCGGGGGTCAGGTACGCCTCCACGCCGATGATGGGCTTAATGTCGTGGGCCTTGGCCTGGCGCCAGAAGTCGAAGGCGCCGAAGAGGAAGCCGTGGTCGCTGGTGGCCATGGAACTCATGCCCAGCTCCTTGGCGTAGTTGAAGAGGTCGCCCAGGCGCGCGGCACCGTCCAGCATGGAGTACTCGGTGTGCACGTGCAGGTGCGCAAAGTCTTTGGTTGCCACGGATATCTCCTGAAGGTGTGGGGGGTGTTCCGACCGATTCGTTTGACGGTCGGCGGGGCGGGGCGGTCCCGGGGTAAGCCGTGCGGCCCCGGGGTGAGCCGTGCGGTACCGGGGCCCGGACGGCTCTCTTAACTCAGCTAGGTATGCGGGTACCTACCCGAGCTGCACGCGGCCCTCGCGCAGGGCGTCAAGCGCGTAGGCCAAATCCAGCGGGTACTCGCTGGTGAAGCTCATGCGCTCACCGGTGGCAGGGTGGTCGAAGCTGAGGCGGTGGGCGTGCAACCACTGGCGGGTCAGGCCCAGCTCGGCGCTGAAGCGCGGGTCGGCACCGTAGGTCAGGTCGCCGCAGCAGGGGTGACGCATCGCTGAGAAGTGCACGCGAATCTGGTGGGTTCGTCCGGTCTCCAGGTGCACCTCCACGAGGGAGGCCGGGCCGAAGGCCTCGATGACGTCGTAGTGGGTGATGGAGTTACGGCCGCCCTCAACCACCGCGAACTTCCATTCGTTGCCGGGGTGACGGCCAATCGGCGCGTCAATCGTGCCGCGCAGCGGATCGGGCAGGCCCTGCACCAGCGTGTGGTAAATCTTGTCGACCGTACGTTCCTTGAAGGCGCGCTTGAGCTCGGTGTAGGCGCGCTCGCTACGGGCCACGACCATCAGGCCGCTCGTGCCCACGTCCAGGCGGTGCACGATGCCCTGGCGTTCGGCCGCGCCAGAGGTGGCCACGGAGATGCCCTCCCCCATCAGCGCGGAAATCACGGTGGGGCCGTGCCAGCCGGGTGAGGGGTGCGCCGCCACGCCGGCGGGCTTATCCACCACGACGATATCGTCGTCCAGGTACACGATGCCGAAGCCGTCCACCTTCTCGGGTCGAATATCGGCCAGGTCGCGCGGCGCGGGGGCGTCCACGACGACCAAATCTCCGGCGGAGAGCTTGTAGGATTTGCCGACCTTCACGGCACGCCCACCGTTGGTGATGCTCACGTGCCCGTCGCGAATCCACCCGGAGGTGCGGGTGCGGGGCGCGTCGAGGGCTCCGGCGAGGGCAGCGTCCAGGCGCATGCCGGCCAGGGCGTCCTCAACGGTGAATTCGGCGCTGATGCGCTCCGCGGTGGTTTCCTCGCTCATGATTCTCTCCTCGCGCTGCGGTCTGTGCTGTGGTCTATGCTGTGGGTTGGCGGTCTGTGCTGTGCGTCGTGACGTATCGTTAGGCGCCGGTGTTCTCGCCGTCGGCTTCCGCGCTCTTTAGGGTCTTAGCCTTCTTCGAAGCGCTCTCCTGCGGAGCCTTCGTGCCGTTGAGGTTCAGGCCCATGAAGTTTAGGAGCACGACGAGCGCCATGCACACGCAAATCGCCGAGTCCGCAACGTTGAAGATGGCGAAGTTCGGTACCGAGATGAAGTCAACCACGTGCCCGGAACCGAAGCCGGGCTCGCGGAAGAGGCGGTCAAAGAGGTTGCCGCAGATGCCGCCGAGCAGCCCGCCCAACGCGAGGGTCCAGGACAGTGAGCGCGTACGGCGTAGCAGGTAGAGCACCACAATTGCGGCGGCCACCATGATGAGGGTAAAAATCCAGGTCACGTTCTCGCCCATGCTGAACGCGGCCCCCGAATTGCGAATCGAGTACCACCACAGCAGCCCGTCGATCACGGTGATGCGCTCCCCCAGCTGCATCTGGGTGACGACCAGGTACTTGGTGCCCTGGTCGATGGCGAACACGGCGGCGGCGAGCACCAGGGCGCTCAACCAGACGGTGCGCCCGCTCAGGATGCGCGATGCGCGGCCGGTGCTCTCGGTAGCGGTTTCCGCGGTGCGTACGGGGGCCGAGGATTCAGCGTGATTCGGGGTGGTGGGCAAGGCTCTCCTCGGGTCGTGTGAATAGTGGCGCCGACAGCGGGGCGGTCCCCGCGACGACGTGCTACGGTGCCCCTCTAGCTTAGCAAATGAGGGGAAATTCTCGTGCCCCGCCCGTCGCCTCGCGAACGGGGTCCACGGGGTTTCCGAGCCCTCCCGAGAGCGCAAAATACCGCCCGGTTCCTTATCCGCGGCTTAGGCTGAACCCGGCAAAACGGGCCGATAAGAATCCGGACGGTAGCGCGCCTCGGCGGGGTCGCGCGGTGCTTTAGGCGGAAGCCTCGATGGACTTGAGGTTCTTCAGCTCCTCCACCTGGTTGTTCAGGTGGTCCAGCAGCTTGGTGCGGTAACGGCTCTCGAAGCCGCGCAGTGCCTCCACGGCAATCTCCAGCTCTTCCTTCTCGTCGGTCAGGCGGGCCAGGACCTCTTCGCGCTGCTGGCGAGCCTCGCTCACGAGGGCGTCGGCCTTCTTCTCTGCCTCGTCCAGCAGCTCGGCCTTGGCCTTTTCGCCCTGGGCCACGTAGTCGTCGTGCACCTTCTGGGCCATGGCCAGCAGGGCTGCGGCGTCCTGGGCGCCGGCGGCGGAGGGAGCCTCCTGGGAGACGGCGGCGGCCGGGGATGCGGGAGCCGAGACGGAGAGCTGCTCCACCTGGCGCTCCAGGGCGTCGCGCTCGGAGTACAGGGCACGCAGCTCAACGACGAGCTCGTCCAGGAAGTCGTCGACCTCGTTGCGGTCGTAACCGGACTCCTCGGTCACGATCTTAAAGCTCTTCGTAATCAGGTCTTCGGGGGTGATGGCCATGTGGCTTCTCCTCTAGTACGGGTTGGGTTCGAAGTTGAGTGCGCCGATGGGGCAACCCGGCGGGAGCGTTCGGCCCCCGCATCGGGCGCGGTGTGCCGCATCGCGCAGACAGTCGTTGGCACCCATTTTACTATCATTGGACCTCGGCTCCGGGGTTTCTGTCGTACAGACAACAAAATATGCGCATGGCGCAACGGCCCCGGCCCCCGCTCCCCCGGAGCGTTTGCGCACGTCCGTGGCCCATTAAGCGCGTGTATCCCGTTAAACGTGTGCGCCCCGCGGAATGTTGAGTAACATTCCGCGGGGCGCATCCAGGCTCCGGTCGTTAGGAGAATCGGGCGGTCAGGCTCATCATGGGGCCCAACAGCATCGAGACGACCACAATCAGGATCAGAAAACCGGTATCCAGCGCGACGTTGCCCACGCGCACCGGGGGAATCACTCGGCGCAGCTTCTCCATGGGCCAGTCCGTCACAGCGTAAACGGCGCTTGCGCACAGCAGGGCAATCCCCTTGGGACGCCAGCCGGGTGCGAACATGCGTACCCAGTCAAAGAGCATGCGCAGCAGCATGAAGACGTAGAACAGGTACAGCGCAATCGTCACGAGAGCGAAAAGATAACCCATTAATCAGTCCTTAGCCCTGGTCGAAGGGGAATTCACCCTCGGAGTTGAAGTCTGCGGTGTTCTCGGAGTTGGCGACGCCCAGCACCTCGAGGTTGGAGGGGGTCAGCAGGAAGACCTTCGAGGTCACGCGCTCGATGCGACCCTCCAGCGCGAAGGCCAGACCGGAGGCGAAGTCCACCAGGCGCTTGGCGTCGGCGTCCGGCATTTCCTCGACGTTCATAATCACGGGGATGTTCTCGCGGAACGCCTCACCGATAATCTTTGCGTCATTGTAGGAGCGGGGGTGGATAGTGGTGATACGACGCAATTCGTCCTCTTCTTCCTCGTAACCGTAGGTGTATCCGTTGGTCTCTTCGGGCTCGTAGCCCTGGTCGTAGTAGCCGTCGTTCGAGTAGGTGTCGGCGTACTGCTCGGTGTATTCGGTGTTCGGCACCGGGGCGTCCTCCCAATGGTCTGCGGGTTCGCTCGCGGGCTCGTGCCGGGGCTCATCGTCTCGGCGATCCTCGCGGGGTTCCTCCGCCTCGTCTGTGGTTTCGGGTGTGTACGGGTGTGCGACTGCGGGCGCACCGTGCTTGGATGCGGTGTGCTCCCCCAGCGAGCGGTCTCGCGCGGCGCGGTCGTCGGCTCGAGGCTCTTCGGCGCGGGCCTCTACACGGTGGGCCTCTACACGGTGGGCCTCCGCGCGGTGGTGCTCCCCGCCGCGACCCGACTGCTCGTGGGAGCGGGGCTCCTCGGGCGCGGTATCCGCGGTGTTGGAGTCCTGGGCGTCAGAGTCCTTGGCGTTGTAGGGCTCCAGGCCGAGGAAACCCGCCAGGCGGCTTTGCTTCGGCATGTTTCTCTCGCTTCGCTAGGGTACAGGGACAGGCTACTGAACGCGGGCGGCCGCCTGTTGCGGCGGTGCCTCTCGAGGAGCACCGCGGGCGGGCCCCTCGTTCAGAAGGTTCGGTCGCACGTCAAAACGTCGTGCACCGGCATGTATATATTACCAGCGTACGGGCTCTTCCAGCCGGTAGAACAGCGTCCGGCTTCTCACAGCGCGGCATATTCGCCCGCCGCTTTAGCGTGCGGGGCGTCGGCCCATGATGTCGCTGCCCACGCGCACGCAGGTGGAGCCCCAGCGAACAGCCGCCTCCAGGTCGCCGCTCATGCCCGCCGAGATTTCGGTCGCGTGCGGCAGGTGCTCGCGCAGCCGGGCCGCCAGTCCATAAAGCTTCTCGAAAGCGGCGTCCGGGTCCGCGTCCAGGGGTGCCACCGCCATTACGCCGGCGCACCGCAGGTTCGCGTGGTTCTCGATGCGTTCGGCCAGCTCCAGAAGCTCCGAGGCGCTCGTACCGCCTCGCGCTCCCTCGGCGGCGTGGCCGGCCGTCGCCTCCTCGGCCAGGGAGACCTGCACCAGGCAGTCCAGGCCGCCGTTTTCCAGGGCCGCGGGGGCCGGCGCCTCCCCCGCCTCGTAGCGGGTCAGCTGGTTCGCGTAGGCCTTCGCCAGCGCATCGGCCAGGGAGGGGCGGTCCACCGAGTGAACGCTGGAAGCGTACTTCACCACGGACTTCGCCTTGTTGGTCTGCAGCTGACCGATAAACGCCCAGTGCGGGGGTTGTACCGCACGCTGCTCGCAGTAGGCAGCCAGCTCGCGGGCCTTCGCGCTGGCCTCCTGGTCGCGGTTCTCGCCGAAGAGGGTCACGCCGCCGTCCAGCAGGGCCGCCGCGTCGGATGCAGGGAAGAACTTGGTCACCGTCACCAGGCGCACGGGCGCGCTCTGCTCGGTGCGCACCCCGCTGCGGTCCTGCTCCGCCGCTCGAATTCGCTCGAGTACCCGGCGGTAGTTCTGCAGCAGCTGCTCGGCGCGCTCGGGAGTGTACTTCAAATCCTGCGCTTCGACGTTCACGTCAGGTCCCTTCAGTTCAGACATTTTGTTCTCCTTCAGCGACTCTATTCGGCGGGTTCCGCCAGCTTCTCAACCCACACCAGACCCGCGATGCGCCCGGGCTTCTCGCCGCGATTCGTAAACCCGCGGTGCGAGTACACGCTCGGTTCCTCGTACGTGCAGCGGGCGCACTCCGTGGATACCTCCACTCCGGCGGCCTCCAGCACCGCGCGAGCGCCGGCCGGCAGGTCCAGACCCGGGGTGTTCGCGCCCGTCACCGAGTGAACCTGCGGGATCAGCTCGGTCGATTCGGCTCGCATCGCCTCGGGCACCTCGTAGCAGGCACCGCAGATGCTGGGGCCCAGCCACGCGGTGATGCGCGCAGCGCCCAGCTCCCGCATGCGCGCCACGGTGGTCTGCAGTACCCCGTCCAGCAGGCCGCGGCGGCCCGCGTGAGCCACCGCCAAAACGGGCACGGTCTTCTCACCCTCGACGGAACCGACCAGCACCACGGGGATGCAATCGGCCACCATAATCGCCAGCGGGCGACCCTCGACGCTCACCGCGGCATCGGCCACGGGGGCCAGCTTCGCGATGGCGCGGGCGCGCTCGACGGTGCGTTCTGCGGGGGTGCCCGGCGCGTAGGAGGCCGGGGCGTAGTCCTCGGGGCGGGCCACCTCAACGCCGTGCACCTGGTTCAGGTAAAAGAACGGCCCCGCACCCAGCGCCTCCTCGAGCGCCGCACGGTGGTTGAGGGTGCGCACCATGGAGGCATCCATGCCGCCGCCCAGCTCGTCGTCCACGTGCAGGCCCAGGTTCCCCGCCTCGCGGGAGGTAAACCCCACCCGCACGCGCCAGGGACCCAGGATGCGGGTGTCGGCGGTGGCCAGCAGCGGAGTTTTGGGGGCGTTGCTCATCATTATGTCTTTCTCGGGGCTGTACGGGGTGCTCGGAGCGAAAGCGGGTAGAGCGAAGGGGAGCTGAGAACAGTTGGACTATTCTCAGCTCCCCTCCATCAAAACCCTACGGGGCGGCGTGCTGACGCACGCGGCGCGACTACTTCAGGAAGTCGGGGACGTCCAGGGTGTCGCGGCGAGCCGGTGCTTCCTCAACGACCGGGGGCAGATCAACGTCGAAGCCAGCGGCGCCGGTGGAAGCCGGAGCGGCGGCGGGAGCGTTGAAGCCGTAGCCGTTAGAAGCCGGAGCGGCAGCGTTCGAGCCGCCGAAGGAGCCCTGTGCACGCTGGGGCTGAGCGGAAGCCGAAGCGTTCGAGTTGGTCTCGGGGTTCACGGCGTCAAAGCCAGCGGCAATCACGGTCACGCGAGCCTCGTCACCCAGGGCGTCATCAATGACGGCACCGAAGATGATGTTGGCGTCGGGGTGAGCCACTTCCTGAACCAGGCGTGCAGCCTCGTTGATCTCGAACAGACCCAGGTCGGAACCACCCTGAATCGACAGCAGCACGCCGTGCGCACCGTCGATGGATGCTTCCAGCAGCGGGGAGGCGATAGCCAGCTCGGCTGCCTTCACGGCGCGGTCCTCACCCGAGGCCGAGCCGATACCCATCAGAGCCGAACCGGCACCCTGCATCACGGACTTAACGTCTGCGAAGTCAAGGTTAATCAGGCCCGGGGTGGTGATCAGGTCGGTAATGCCCTGAACACCGGAGAGCAACACCTGGTCGGCGGACTTGAAGGCGTCCAGCATCGACACGTTGCGGTCCGAAATCGACAGCAGTCGGTCGTTCGGAATCACGATCAGGGTGTCGACCTCGTCGCGCAGAGCGGCAATACCGGTCTCAGCCTGGTTGGAGCGGCGACGACCCTCGAAGGTGAAGGGGCGGGTCACAACACCGATAGTCAGAGCGCCCAGGGAGCGGGCGATGCGTGCCACGACGGGTGCGCCACCGGTACCGGTGCCACCACCCTCACCAGCGGTCACGAAGACCATATCTGCGCCCTTGAGGACTTCCTCAATTTCCTGCGAGTGATCCTCGGCTGCCTGACGGCCAACCTCGGGGTTTGCGCCCGCGCCAAGACCGCGGGTCAGCTCACGACCGACGTCCAGCTTGACGTCTGCATCGGACATGAGCAGAGCCTGGGCGTCAGTGTTAATAGCAATGAACTCAACGCCGCGCAGGCCAACCTCAATCATTCGGTTGACTGCGTTGACGCCACCGCCGCCGATACCAACGACCTTGATGACTGCCAAGTAGTTCTGGGGAGTTCCAGCGTCCATGTAATCCTCGATTGTTCCGTGTTCCAGCTTCGGAAGACCCCCAGCTCAATCTAAGCCTAAAGGTTTCCTCTAAAGAATGACTTTATCTGTTAGGATACCAAACAGTTTTTGGTGGTTCCTAGCTACACAGCGCAATTACCCCCTCTTTTTGCGGAATTCACACAAAAAGGGGAGGGAAAGCGCCCATTGGTAGTTCCCCTAACGGGTCACCGGTACGCGCGGGGCCGACACGTCATAGACGGTCACCTTCTGCGCCTGGGCACCTGAAGAGGCTTCTTCCTGAGCCCGTTGAGCTACCGCCTGGCGGAGCGACAGAAGCACCTTAGCCTTCAGCTCGCTCTCCTGGGCGGTACCCCACTGCACCGTCGTATTATCCCGCAGCGTGAGGGTAATACTCGAGGTTGAGGTCGCGCTCACTTCCTTTACCTGAGCCAGAAGCTCAGCCGGCATCGCTGACAAGGCCGTCGAAATCGTGCGGAACTCATCCGAATGCTGCGGGTCATCACCATTCAATCGTACCAGGGGAACCGAGGTGCTCGGCTCGGAGGAAGACTCCATCAGGCTCACCCCGTCGGTATCCACTGTATGGTAGGTCTCCCCCACCTTGACGATTGCAATGGCGGCGCGTTCCTTCAGGGTCACCACCAGCTCGTGCGGCGGGCGGCTCTCCACCTGAACGCTGCGAAGCACATTGTCCTGACCAATCAGCTCGCGCACGCGCTTCTCGTCGATGCGTGTCAGCGGAACCCCGCGCAGGGGCTCCAGCTTCTGCTCCACCTGAGTGGTTTCCAGCAGGGAGGCACCGCGCACCGTGATGGTCTGAGTGGCCAGCAGGGGCGAGAAGAAGACCAGCACCACGTACAGCACCGCCACGAGGGCCAGCGCAATCGCCGTGTACAGCAGCTTGCGGGCCCGGGTGAGCGGGGTGCGCTCCTTGCGCGGACGCTCCTCGGCACGCAGGCCGTCCAAGCCGGGATCCTTCAGGATGCGCTCGTGCTGCGCCTCCCGGCGCTCACGCTCGCGTTCCTTCTCGATCTCGGCGGCGCGCTGTCGTTCTCGCTCCACGCGCCAGCGGCCGAAGCGACTTGCGGGGCGGGCCTGCTCGGCGGGCTCTGCGGGCTCGGTCTCAGCGGAATCGTCCCCCGCCGACGGGGAGTCGGCGGAAGTCTTCCGCTCGGAAGAAGCATCACCGTCGCCGGTCTTTTCGGCCCGGTCGGCGCCCTTTTCGGTCTTCTCGCCGTGCTTCTCCCCCGCCGCGTCCTTCGCATTTTCAGTCCGCGCGCTTTCAACCTGCACCGACCGACCGGATACCTTCTCGGTCTCCTTGGGAGAATCTTCGAAGGCCTCCACGTCGAAGAGCTCCTGCGAACCGGAGGTAGCCGCGGGCACGCGACGAATCGCGCCGTCCACAAGGGCCACGCTCTCGGCACGAGCCGGGCTGGTGGGGCGAACCGTAGCCCCCGAGGGGCGACGACCCACGGTGGAGGCGGTGCCCGAGTGAGAATCAGAGGTCTGAGACTCAGACCCGTGAGATTTCTTCTGCTCGGGGACACCGGCCGCGGGGGCACCGGCCGCGGGGGTCTGCGCGTCAGCGGTGGGCTGCGCCTCCGTCGCGTGCTGAGCCGCAGGCTGTTCCTGCGCAAGCTCCTGAGCGCGCCGACGAGCACGCGAGCGCGGGGCCTTCGGCGCGCGCGAATGCCCCTCCGACGGGGGCATGGGACTCATCGGCACAGCCTAAGCCTCCGACTTCTTGGTCAGGTCGCCGTCGTGACGAATCTGCAGGGCCTCCAGCAGGCGCGGGCCCAGAGCCGTCACGTCGCCGGCACCAACGGTCATCACAATGTCGCCACTCTGAGCGTACGAGGCGATGTCCTCGATAGCGTTCTCCGCGGTCGCGTAGCGCACCTCGGAGAAACCGGCGCCCGTAATCAGCTCGCTGGTCACACCCTCAATGGGCTGCTCGCGAGCCGGGTAGATATCCAGCACGTAGGCGCGATCGGCCATCGACAGAGACTCCGCGAACTCCTTCGCGAACTCGCGGGTGCGCGAGAACAAGTGCGGCTGGAAAATCACGTACAGGTTGTGACCGTCGGCCACGGTGCGGCCGGTCTGCAGGGCACGGAACACCTCGGTCGGGTGGTGTGCGTAGTCGTCGAAGACCTTCACGCCCGCGACCTCGCCTCGCAGCGTAAAGCGGCGATCAGCACCCACAAACTCACCCAGGGCGGCGGCGATTTCGGGGCCCTGAGCGCCGGTCAGCAGCGCGGTGATGAAGGCGGCCGCGGCGTTCAGCTGATTGTGGATGCCGGGAACCTTCAGCGCCAGCTCCTGCTTGCCCTCGAAGCGCTCACCGCGACATTCGAAGGACCACTCCACCGTCGACGAGGAGGAGGAACCCGCGCTCGTAATCTCATGGATGCGCAGGTCGGCATCCTCGGACTCGCCGTAGGTTACGACCGGCACGCCGGCCGCGCGGGAACGGGCGGCCAGGGAGGCGGCACCGGCGTCATCGGCGCAGGTCACCAGCACGCCGCCGGGGGCCAGTGAACCCACGAAGCGGTTGAACGCCTCAAAGACGCGCTCGTCGGTCTCGTAGAAGTCCAGGTGGTCGGGCTCAACGTTCGTCACCACGGCAATCGCCGGGCGGTAACGCACAAAGGAGCCGTCCGATTCGTCGGCCTCGGCCACAAAAATCGAGTCGGGGCCCTGCGCGCCCAGGTGCGCGTTCGTGCCGCGACCGGCGATCACGGTGCCCACGGCGAAGGAGGGGTTGCGGCCCAGCTGATCGAACATCACGGAAATCATGGAGCTGGTCGTGCTCTTACCGTGGGTACCGGCCACCGCCACCACCTGCGAAAGCCCCATCACGGCGGCCAGCGCCTCGGAGCGGTGCAGAACCGGAAGGCCCTGCGCGCGGGCAGCGGCCAGCTCGGGGTTATCCTCGCGAATCGCGGTGGAAATCACCACGGTGTCGACGTCAACGATGTTCTCAGCAGACTGGGGCACGCTCACGTGGGCGCCGGCGGCACGCAGCGATTCAACGGCAGAAGATTCCGCGCGGTCCGAACCGCTCACGGTCACGCCGGCCTGCAGCATCAGCGCGGCGATAGCGCTCATACCCGCGCCGCCGATGCCGATGAAGTGCACGCGACCCAGCGCGTCCATCGCGTGGCGCTCGGGGAACGGCGGGTTCAGGGGTGCCGGCAGCACCATCTCAAGATTCATCAGTTCAGTCATTAGTTCTCAGCTGCCTTCAATACTGCTTCGGCCATAACGCGAGCCGCGTCACGGATACCAAGTTTATAGGCTGCAGCGCCCATGCGCTCCAGTTCTTCGGGGTTTGCCATCAGCTCCGGAATCTCACGGGCAAACCACTCACCGGTGACTTCTGCGTCCTTCACCAGCAAGGCCGTTGAGGCCTCCACCAGGGAACGAGCATTCAGGGCCTGCTCACCATTACCAATGGGGAGCGGCACAAAAATAGCGGGCACACCCACCGCGGCAACTTCACTCACCGTGGCCGCGCCGGCGCGCACCAGCAGCAAATCGGCGGCGGCGTACACGTCCTGCATGCCGTTGCTGAACTCAATCTGACGGTAGTTCGGGGCGCTCAGGGGTTCGCCGTTCTCGTCCAGAACGGTCTTGCCCTTACCGGTGATGTGCAGAATCTGGAAGTCCCACTCTGCGAAGCGATCACGGCAGGCCGACACGGCGTTGTTCAGGCTCAGCGCGCCCAACGAACCACCGGTCACGATAACGGTGGGCTTCTTCGGGTCCAGGCCCAGGTTGCGGCGGGCTTTCGAACGGTGCGCGTCGCGGTTCAGGTAGGCAATCTCATCCTTCATGGGCATGCCCACCAGGGTCGCGTGCGGGAAGGGTGTATTGGGGAAGGCCACACCCGTAAACTTCGCGAAGCGGCCGCCCAGACGGTTAGCCAGGCCGGGCTTCGCGTTCGCTTCGTGAATGACCACGGGAATCTTAGCGTTCAACGCCGACAAATACGCAGGCGGGCACACGTAGCCGCCCACGCCAACAACCACGTCTGCATCTACATCCTTGAGGATGCGGCGGGTCTTCGACAGGCCGCCCAGGAACTTCGCGGGGAAGGCAAGCGCCGCGCGGTTAATGCTGCGGGGGAAGGCCGCGCGGGGAATGAACTCGATATCGAAGCCGGCCGCCGGAACCAGGTCGGCTTCCATCTTGTCGGCGGTGCCCAGCATCAGAATCTTGGCGTTCGGTTCAAGGTCGCGAACGGCGCGGGCAATCGCAAGCATCGGATTAATGTGACCGGCGGTGCCACCACCGGCGAAGACTATAGAGGGTGCCTTCTTCGTCATAGGTCTCTCTCCCAATACATCGGTACAGCATCATTTTACGCTATCGCCCCGCACCGCAGAGCGCGGCGGAACGCCCCCGACCTCGAGCTGTAGCTCAGGTCGGGGGCGTTTTGAAGGAACGCGGGGCCGAGAGGTAGAGCCGTTCTCGGCCGTTGTCCACCTCGGAAAATCTCTCTACCGCTCTCCCCCACCGGGCTGACGGCGCGGCGGCTGACCGTGCTGACGCTGCTGACGCTGAGCTCGGCGGACGCGGTCCTCGGGATGTAGGGGCTGCAGGCCGGCGGGCAGACCACCGCGCTGATTCTGCGGACGACGACGCTCCCCCTGCCCGGGACGCCGGCCTCGGGCCTGCTGCTCCTTCGAGCTCTGCTCGGCCGGACGCTGAACCGGACGAGCGGAGCGGGGCTGTTCGGTCTTGCCGGGCGCAACCTTGCGGGGTGCAGCCTTGCCGGGGGCTCGGCGCTCTCGGGCCTTCTGCTCTCGGGTTTCCCTCGTGCGGGCCGCCTTCTCGCGGTCCGTCTTCTGCCGCTCGGCCTCCTCCAGGGCCTTCTGCCGCTCAGCCTTCTCGAGGGCCGCCTCCTCACGGGCACGGCGAGCCAGCTTCTGCCGCTCTGCCTTCTCGCGGGCCGCTTCCTCACGAGCCAGGCGCGCCTCCTCACGAGCCGCACGGGCCTCTTCGCGGGCGCGCTCCGCCTCACGCTGCTGCTCGATGCGCTTCAACTCGCGACGCTGCTCCGGATCAAAGCCCAACCAGCGCCGGACAAAACCGCTCAGGCTGCCCAGCTTCGACAGCGGATGCGGCTCCTGCATCAGGTGGCCACCGGCCTCGGCACGCTCCGCGGCCTCCTGCTCCACCACGGCCTGCAGGGGCAGGCGGCGCTTCCAATCGGCGTTTGCGCGGCGAATCTCGCGAGCGCTCTGGTTCTCAACGCTCGACGGGGCTGTCGCGCCTCGCAGGGGCGTCTGCCGGGCAAAGGCCAACAGCAAACCCGCCGCGCACAGCGAAGACAGCAACGAGGAACCACCGTAGGAGACAAAGGGCAGCGGCACGCCAATCACCGGCAGAATACGGGACACCATACCCATATTGATGATGGCCTGAGAGGTCAGCCACACCATAATGCCGCCCGTCGCCAGGCGCACCAGCGGATCGGCGGTGCGCAGCATGATACGCACCGCACAGTACACCAGACCCACGTACAGCAGTAGAACCGCCATCGTGCCCAGAAGGCCCAGTTCCTCGCCAATAATCGCGAAAATGTAGTCGTTGTGGGCCTCTGCCAGGTAGTTGTACTTCTGGCGCGACTGGCCCAGGCCAACGCCCAGGAAGCCACCGGTCGCCAACGCCACCTCACCCGAGTTCGCCTGATCACAGTTAGCGTTCGTGCACGAACCCCAGATGCCGAAGATACGGGCCACTCGGTTCGGGCTACTCAAAACGCCCAACAGGGCCAGCGCGGCAACCGCGCCGCCAATCTGCAGCATTGACCGACGTGAGGCACCGGCCATCCACATCATGCCCAGGAAAATGAAGCCGTACACCAGGGCCGTACCCATATCGCCGCCGACCATAATCAGCAGAATCAGGGCGCCCACACCGTAGATGGAGGGGAACAGGGTACGCCAGAGGCTCCGCGAAATATCGCCCTGGCGGTTATACACCCACGCCAGCCACATCACGATTGCAAGCTTCGAGAACTCCGAAGGCTGCATCTGCACGGGGCCCAGCTTAATCCAGTTACGGTTACCGTTCACCTCGACGCCGATAACCACCACCGCCAACTGCAGCACCAGGGCCACCGCAAGCATCGCGTTCACCACGACCTGCTTGTGATACCACCCCACCGGAATATTCGTAATGACGGCCATCGCCACCACACCGAGCACCAGGAAGAGAATCTGCGAGGACACCTGAGAGAACGGCGACTGGCCCTGCGAAATCATGGTGACGCTCGAAGCCGAGAGCACCATGATGCAGCCGAAAATCGCCAAACCCAGGGTCGTCACCAGTAGCATGACCGGCACATCCCACAGGTCAGCCTTCAGACCGCGACGGTACAGGCGCTTGCCAAACGAACGGGCCGGTGCCGTCATCTCCTTCAGGGCAGTCCACGGGGACGAGGCGTGCCCGGTCTGTTCGGAACGGCCAGCCCGCGAAGACGCAGAACGCTTCGAGGATGCGCTGGTACTCACATGCCCTCCTAAGGCTTGGAACGCCACAACCCACAGCGATGAATCGCGGCGGCGATAACAATTGAGAAAAGAGGCGGGGGTGGAACCCAAAACGTCCCACCCCCGAGAGCGCGGCTTAGGCGGCACGGGCCGCGAACGCCGCTACGCGCTAGGGTACCGGCCGGGGCCGAATAGGCTACGACTGGGCCAGCTGATCGGCCACGGCGTTCGCAAACGCCTCGCCGCGCACCGCGTAGTTCTTGAACTGGTCCATCGATGCCGCGGCCGGTGCCATCAGCACCGTATCACCCGGCTGAGCGATCTCGGCGGCCTTCGCCACCGCGGCGTTCATGACGGCGATGCCGTCCGAGGGGTCGGCCACCGAGGCGGTCAGGTTATAGGTCGGAACCTGCGGGGCGTGGTTGGCCAGGGCAGCCTTGAGGCCTGCGGTATCCGTGCCGATGATGAGCACGGCCTTCAGGCGCTTAGCGTGATCGGTAATCAGCTCGTCGTACTCCACGCCCTTCGACAAGCCGCCGGCGATCCACACCAGCGAGGGGTAACCGCTCATCGAGGCGTTGGCCGCGTGCGGGTTCGTGGCCTTCGAGTCGTTCACCCACATGATGTCATCAGCGTACCCCACCAGCTGGTTGCGGTGCGCACCGGTCTTGAAGGAACGCAGACCCGCACCCACGGCCTTCGGATCGACGTCGGCGGCACGGCACAGGGCGGCCGCGGCCAGGGCGTTCTCGACCGTGTACTGGGCCGGCATCTTGCCCGGCGCGGGGGCCAAATCCTGCACGACGCCCAGCTCGAGTGCCTCGTTGTAGCGGTTCTTCAGGAAGGCCCGGTCCACGATGATGCTCTCGGCCAGGCCGAGCATCGACACGGCAGGCATCTGGGTGGCGCTGAAGCCAATCGCGCGGGCGCCCTCCACCACGTCGGCCTCCTCCACCATGCGCAGGGTGTCGGCGTGGTCGGTGTTGAAGATGCAGGCCACCTGGGTGTTCTCGTACACGCGGGCCTTATCGGCCTTGTAACGCTCGAAGGAACCGTGCCAATCCACGTGATCCTCGGCAATGTTCAGCACGACCGAGGCGTAGGGCGACAGGGAGAAGGTCCAGTGCAGCTGGAAGCTCGACAGCTCCACCGCGAAAAACTCGTAGGGCTCGTCGTCGGCAATCGCGTACACAATCGGCATGCCCACATTGCCCACCTGAATGGACTTCTTGCCCGCGGCCTTCAGGATCGAATCCGTCATGCCCACGGTCGTGGTCTTGCCGTTCGTGCCGGTCAGGCACAGCCACTTGGGGCTGGGGCGGCCGGCACGGTCGTTGAGGCGCCAGGCCAGCTCCACGTCACCCCACACCTGAATACCGCGCTCGTAGGCATCCAGCATCACGGGGTGGTCGGGGCGAATACCCGGAGAGGTCACCACCAGCTCGGGGTCCTCCCCCTCAACCTGCGGCAGGGCGAGCATGTGCTCGGGGCCGAACAGGCCGCTCACCGGTCCGTACGCGTTCCGGTAGACCTCGATGCGCTCACGCTTCTCGGGGGTGTCTGCCCCGTCGATAACCGTGATGCGCGCACCCAGCTGCGCGAGCACATCCGCGGCGGCGTCACCGCTGGTGCCCATACCCACGACCACGACGCGCAGGCCGGCCCAGGGGGCATCCCAGCTGGTCAGCTGCGCGAGGCGCTCGTTCTCGTACACCGGGTTGACGGCAATCGCCTGGGCGTTTGCCTCGCGGCGGGCGCGCAGTGCGTCCTGTTCCATAGTTGACATTAGTGAATCACTCCAGAAGTCTGAGAGAACCAGTCGCCGAAGAAGAGAGCCAGGGCCACCAGCACGCACAGGGCGTTGACAACCCAGAGGCGGAACACGGAGTTCACCTCGCCGCTGCTGACGGTGCCGGGCTCCAGGCCCTTCTTATCGATTGAGTACTTGCCGTTCAGACCGGTCTTCTCCATGTGGTGGTGGAAGGGGGTCATACGGAAGTAACGGTGCGCGTGCAGGGGCTTCTCCCCCGCCGCAACCGAGCGCTTGCGGCTGACCTTGAAGACAAACTTCTGAACGATTACGGAGAAGACTTCCAGCACCGGGATTAGCGCCATAACCAGCAGCAGAAGCTCGGTGCGGGTGAACAGGGCGAAGGCAACCATCGCGCCGCCCAGGGCCAGGGAGCCGGAGTCGCCCATGAAGATCTGCGCCTTCGAGACGTTCCACCAGAGGAAGCCGGCCAGGGAACCGATCAAGGATGCGGCAATCAGCGCCAGCGAACCCGGGTCGCGCACGTCGTAGCAGGCGGTGCCGGCGCCCGCGGTGCAGGCGTGCACGTACTGCCAGATGCTGATGGTCAGGTAGCCCGAGAAGATCGTCATCATCACGCCACCGGCCAGGCCGTCCAGGCCGTCGGTGAAGTTCACTGCGTTCGTGCCCGACAGGGAGATGAGGGTAATCCACACGGCCACCAGGATGGAACCAAACACCGCACCGGCGGCAAAGAGGTCAACCGGCAGGTCGCGCACAAAGGAAATCGCGGTGGATGCGGGGCGCGCGCCAGACTCGTTGGGGAACTGGAAAGCCAGGAAGGCGAAGGGAACGGTCACCGCGAGCAGGCCGATGGTCTTCTGACGCTCGGTCAGACCCTCGTTGCCCTTGTGCCGGAACTTCATGATGTCATCCGCAGCACCCACGCCAAGCATGCCCAGGGTAAAGGCGATGGTCAGCCACGCGGTGGCGCTCGGCAGCGGCGAGGTACCGAAGAAAACGGCGCTAATGCCCATGGTCAGCAGGTACGCAAGAATCGCCGCCGGGATGAAAATCAGACCGGCCATGGTGGGGGTGCCCGCCTTGTACTGGTGGGCGGCGGGGCCCTCATCGCGAATCAGCTGACCGAGCTTGAGGGACTTCATCTTCTTGATGAACACCGGAAGCGCGGTCAGGGAGATAAGGAACCCGAGGATTCCTGCAATCAACACGGTAATCATGAAGCGTTACCCTTCGTTGGTGGTCTGTGCGGAGGTGCTGGACTCGGTACCGTCCAGGTGGGCGGCCAGGTGCTCGCTCAGGTCGGTAGCCTCAACAAAGTCGCCGGCGGAAAGCCAGGTCGGAGCCTCGTCCTCGGCGGAGCCGAAGCTCTCCTCGGCGAAGGCGAATTCGTCGCCCAGCAGGCCCAGCTTCGCGCCGTTCGAGGACTTGAAAAGCACGATATCGCCGGGACGCAGCTCGGCGCGCAGAATCTGGGCGGCCTCCTGCGGGGTCTGAACCCAGGTCGCCTCATTGCCCCAGGAGCCTTCCAGGTGCGCGGCGTTGTAGATGGGCTTAGCGATGTCACCGACCGCGATGAGCTTCGAAATGTTCATGCGCACCACGAGGCGGCCGAGGTGATCGTGTTCCTGAACGGACACATCGCCCAGCTCCAGCATGGCGCCCAGCACGGCCCAGGTGCGGTGCGGCTGACCGGTCGCCGGGTCCACGGTGCGGCCCAACTGTGCGAGGGTGCGCAGCGCCGCCGCCATGGACTCGGGGTTGGCGTTGTAGGCATCGTTAATGACGGTCACGCCGTCGGTACGGTCGGTGCGGGCCATGCGCCACTTGGAGGCAGCCGCCGCGCCGTTGAGCGCGCGGGCAATCTTCTCGCCCGCAATACCGCTGTTGTAGGCGACAGCCGCAGCGGCCAGCAGGTTGTGCACGTGATGCTCACCGATCAGGCGGGAGGAAATCTCGTACTCGCTACCGTCGGGCAGGCGCAGCGTGAACTCGGGGCAACCGGCATCGGTGGTGCGCAGGTTCAGCGCCGCCACGTAGCGCTCGTAGGGCTGGCCGTTTTCGTCGGTCTTCTCCCCCACGCCGAAGTAGGTGACGGGGGCGACCGAGCGGGAGGCCATGCGTAGCACGCGCGGGTCATCCGCGTTCAGGGAGAGGGAGCCGCCGGGCTGAACGCCCTCGGCCAGCTCGCCCTTGGTGCGTTCGATATTGTCCACGCCGCCGAACTCGCCGGCGTGGGCGGTACCGACCTTCAGGATTGCGCCGTGGTCGGGACGCGCAATATTCGCCAGGTATTCGATGTTGCCCACGTGGTCGGCACCCATCTCAATGACCAGGTAGCGGGTGGATTCGTCCGCGCGGAAAACCGTCAGCGGCACACCCACCTCGCTGTTGTAGGAACCCACCGGAGCGACCGTGGGGCCCTCGGGGGTGAAGATGGCGGCCAGCAGGTCCTTCGTGGTGGTCTTACCGGCCGAACCGGTAATGCCGACGACCGTCAGCTCGCCCTGCGCGCGCATCTGCTCAATCGCGTAGCGGGCCAGGTCGCCCATGGCCAGCACCACGTCGGGAACGCGGATGCTCGGGTAGGGAACGCCCTGCTCATCGACGACTTCGCGCTCGACCAGGGCAAGGGTTGCGCCCCTCTCGAACGCCGTGGGAACGAACTTGTGACCGTCCGTGACGGCGCCGGGCTTTGCCACGAACAGGGTGCCGGTCTCCACCTCGCGCGAGTCGGTGGTGGCGAAGGTCGCGTGCACCTGCTCCTCACGGCCGTCCAGGCCGATTGCGGTGCCGCCGGTCGCCTCCAGAATCTGGGCAGCGCTGAGCTTAATCATTCTCTACCTACCTTCAGCGGTCTCGGTCGTCTCGGTGGCCTGCGCGGCCCCTGCGGTGTCAATCATGCGGCGGTAATCGGGGAGCACCTCGAAGCCGTGGGCGTGCAGCGCGCGAGCGGTCTCCACGCGGTCGTCCAGGGCGATGTCCACGCCGTCGACGTCCTGCTCGGTCTCGTGGCCGCGGCCGGCAATGAGAATCGCATCGTTCTCGGTGGCCAGGGCAATCGCCGCATCGATGGCCACCGATCGCGGGGAAATGTTCAGGATCTGCTGGGCGCGACGGTTCTGCGCCTTCTGCGCGCCTTCCTCGACGGCGGTACGAATCGGTGCGGGCTCTTCACCGTGCGGATCGTCATCGGTCACGATGACGATATCGGCGTTCTGAGCGGCAATCGCACCCATGATGGGGCGCTTGAGGTGGTCTCGTTCGCCGGTCGCGCCGAACACAATCATGACCTTGCCGTCGCCGGGGCGGTCCATAGCCTCCAGCGCGCGGGTCAGGCCGTCGGGGTTATGCGCGAAGTCCACGATGGCGTGCGGCGCCAGCGAAATCAGCTGCATGCGGCCGGGCACCACAGGGGTGAGCGCCGGACCGCAGGCCAGGGCCGGCAACAACAGCTCGCGCTCGGCGGCATCGGTATCGAGGTACGCCATGAGGGCGGCCAGGGCCGCGTTCGAAACGTTAAAATCTGCGGGCAGGCCCGTGTAGCACTCAATGCTTTCGCCGGCGCCGTTCTCCAGGTAGAAGCGGTGGCCCAGACCCTCGCGCTGCACGCGGACCACGGCCCAATCGCGCTCACCAAACTCGGCGGGGACCTCGGCGAGGCCGGCACCGCGGGCGGTCACCAGACGGTGTACATGCTCGGCGCCCATCCGCTCGGCGGCGGAGGCGTGCATCTTCTCGCCCCAGCTATCGTCCGCGGTAATTACGGCCAGCTCGGCGCGCTCGGGGGTGAACAGCTGCGCCTTCGACTCGAAGTAGTGCTCCATCGTGCCGTGCAGGTCCAGGTGGTCCTGGGTCAGGTTCGTAAAACCGGCCACGGCGTACTTCACGCCGTCGACACGGTGGTAGTCAATCGCGTGGGAGGACACCTCCATCGCCGCGCACCGCAGGCCGTGCTCGCCCATGATGGTCAGCAACGAATGCACGTGGGGCGACTCGGGGGTGGTCATCTTCGAGGGCACGGACACGCCGTCAATCAGAATCTGAATAGTGCCAATCAGACCCGTCTTCACACCCAGGCCGGTGCGGAACACCGACTCCAACATGTAGGTGGAGGTGGTCTTACCGTTCGTACCGGTCACCGCGTAACGGTGGGTAGCGGGG
>QWBZ01000578.1_pt1 | contig 24145 bp, 17 predicted proteins | sample 1972441 | NCBI WGS metagenome assembly QWBZ01 (sample SAMN09866721, study PRJNA288562) | Human oral metagenome isolate term6_saliva, whole genome shotgun sequencing... | isolation source: mouth | host: Homo sapiens | place: USA: California
GTGTTGATGGACCAGTTACCACCGGACTCGCACTGTGCCAGTGCGTCCCAGGTAGCACCGTCTACTGCGTTTGCAGCGGGCATCGACATGGTAGCTGCTGCAACGCCACCGATGGCGAGAGCTGCTGCGGTACGACGAATGGAAGTGTTCTTCATAATGCTCCTTGGGGCCGTCCCCGCTCGTTCCGTCCCCGGAACTCTGGCGCGGCGCCGCTCACCCTTTGATAACGAAGTAGGTTACTCATTTTCTGGCTCTACCATGTGAGCGGCTCTCCACCGATTTCATGTCACCGTGAGCGATTCTGCGCTAGTGCGCGGAATCCGGTGGCACTTCCTCGGTGGGGACGTGCGGTAGAACCGGGCATCGTTTCAAGCATTCCAAGCTTGAAACCACATAAGCGATTCCCTGACGAGAATCTTTCTGGTCTCCAAGATAGCCGAGGTTGTGGCGGTTTCCAACCCTGTTTTAGGTTCACAGCGAACGTCCCGACTTCTCCCAGGGTTCTTTAAGGTAAAGAGTGCAGGAAACATTAATCCCTCGGTTGAGCCCCTGGGTTTTCGACCCGTTTTCCCCGGAATTTCAGGGTTTTCTAGGGGTTTAACTCGGATGCGCTCCCCCGCCCTCCGCCTCCTTTAACGGGTGCCCGCACCGCCCCAATAGGGGATTCGAACAGCGTGTAAAAAAATTTTAAATATTTCTACGCTCTCGGAGTGTTTTAAGCTCTCCAACCCCCAGAAACTGTGGTAATTACAAGTGCCAAATTTTGGTATTCGGGCTCCGAAGAACACTCTTCGGGGCCCGAGCGGCGTATATACATACCTCAAATACCCCGCGACCCACAGTACCGCGGCCCGCGGAGACAGGGGAATACCTCGACGGCTTACGCCTCCGACTCTCCGGAGGTGCTTTCGGAGCCGGTCTCAAGCGCCTCCGGGCCGCCCTCGAGCAGGGCGGTGAAGCCCTCTTCATCCAGAACCTTCAGACCCAGAGCCTCGGCCTTATCCAGCTTCGAGCCGGCGTTCGCGCCGGCCACCACAAAGTGGGTCTTCTTCGAGACCGAGCCGGAGGCCTTGCCGCCTCGAGAAATAATCGCTTCCTTAGCTCCGTCGCGGGTGTAGCCGTTCAGGGTGCCGGTCACGACCACGGTCAGACCCTCCAAGGTGCGCTCCACCGATTCGTCGCGGCTGTCCTCCATGCGCACGCCGGCGGCGGCCCAGGAGTCCACGATTTCGGCGTGCCAATCCTCAGCGAACCACTCGATAATCGAGTCCGCAATGGTGGGGCCCACGCCGTCCACCGAGGCCAGACGCTCGCGATCCGCCTCGCGGATAGCCTGCATCGAACCGAACTCCGCGGCGAGCGCGCGGGCAGCGGTCGGGCCCACGTGGCGAATCGAGAGGGCAACCAGCACGCGCCACAGCGGCTGTTGCTTTGCTTTCTCCAGCTCGGCGAAGAGGTTCAGCGTATTCTTCGTGGGCTTCGGCTCGGGGCGCGCCTTGGTCGGTTTGGTGTAGAAATAGGGCACACGCTCCATCTTTCCGGTGCCCACGCCCTTGACCTTCTTCTCACGCTCGATGGTGACCTCGCGTAGGTCCTCGGGGGTCAGGTCGAAGAGATGCGCCTCGGTGGTCAGCGGAGGGGTGTCCGGGGTTGCGGGGCTGGTGAGCGCCTTGGCGGCCTCGAAGCCTAGCGCCTCAATGTCGAAGGCACCGCGGCTTGCCGCGTAGTACACGCGCTCGGTCAGCTGCGCCGGGCAGGAGCGGGGGTTCGTGCAGCGCAGGTCCACGTCCCCTTCCTTGCCGGGGGCCAGCGGCGAACCGCAGGAGGGGCACTCGCTGGGCATGACGAACTCACGTTCGGTGCCGTCACGCAGGGCGACCACGGGGGCGACGATTTCGGGGATCACGTCGCCTGCCTTGCGCAGCACCACGGTGTCGCCGATGAGCACGCCCTTAGCTTTGACCACGTCCTGGTTGTGCAGGGTGGCTCGCTCCACGGTCGAGCCCGAGACGAATACGGGCTCCATGACGCCGTAGGGGGTCACGCGGCCGGTGCGTCCCACGTCCACGCGGATGTCCAGCAGCTTGGTGTTCACCTCTTCGGGCGGGTACTTGTACGCCACGGCCCAGCGCGGCACGCGAGAGGTGTAGCCCAGCTGCGCCTGGGTTGCGAAATCGTTGACCTTGATGACGATGCCGTCAATCTCGTGCACGAGGGAGTGGCGCTGCTCGCCGTAGCGGTTGATGAAGTCGAAGATGCCCTCGACCGAATCGGTCAGCTCACTGTAGGGGCTCACGGGCAGGCCCCAGGAGGCGAGCAGGTCGTAGGTCTCAAACTGGGTGTCAATCTCCAGGCCGGTACGCGAGCCGATGCCGTGCACGTACATGCTCAGCGGTCGGGAGGCGGTCACCGCGGGGTCCTTCTGGCGCAGCGAACCTGCCGCTGCGTTACGCGGGTTCGCGAAGGGGTTCTTGCCGGCGGCAATCATGGACTCGTTGAGCTTCTCGAAGTCGGCGGAGGAGATGAACACCTCGCCGCGAATCCAGGTTCACGGCCAGGCCGTCAATTTTCAGCTCGGTGAGCCAGCGCGGGGCGGCGCCGGTAAGGTTGCGGACGCTCTCCTCGGTCTTGGTCAGCCAGGCGCGCAGCTCCTCGAAGGAGAAGACGTCCTCGAGGGAGTACATGCGTTCCAGGTGGGTGACGGGCGCGAAGGCTTCGATGGCTTCGCCGCCGACCTCCTGGGTGGGCGAGTCGTTGGCGATGATGAGCGGGTGCTCGGCCTCGATGATTTCGAGGCGGCGGTAGAGAGCATCGTACTCGGCGTCGGAGAGGAACGGTGCGTCTTCGTTGTAGTAGGCGCGGCGGGCGGCGCGAATCTTATCTGTCAGCTCCGCGTATTCGGCGCGCAGGGCCTCCGTAATCTTCTCGGAGTTTTCTGCGGGGCTCTCTGCTCGAGTCTCAGCGGGTGCGGTGGTGGGGGCGTTGTTCTCAGTCACCCGTCCAGTTTAACGTGTTGGGGCGCGCTCCTCCCCCGCCGCCGTCACGGCGGCTCCTGCTCGGCCGGTTTCCCGCGGGTAGAGTTCACCCCCGCATCCTGCCGGCACTCGAGCGAGTACCCGCTGAAGGCGGGGGTGCATCAGAACTATGGGTTTAGGCCTCGACGGCATCCGCCACGATGACGGTGATGTTATCGCGGCCGCCCGAGCGCAGCGCCTCGTGCTGCAGCACGTCCGCGGCGTCCTGCGGGTGACGAATCGAGGTGAGCACGCGGGCCATGTACTCGTGCGACAGCTCGCCGGAGAGGCCGTCGGAGCAGAGCATCAGGCGGTCACCGGCGCGAGCGGGCAGAACCCAGAAGTCCGGTTCCCAGTAGTTGCCGGTGCCCAGCGCGCGGGTAATCACGTTGCGGCGCGGGTGGGTTAGCGCCTCCATGGGCGTAATCTGGCCCTCGTCGACCAGGTACTGCACCTCGGAGTGGTCCGTCGTAATCTGCTCCAGCGATGCGGCGCCCTCGGAGCCGGGCAGCTTCTCCATGCTGGAGTGGTGGATGCCGTCGTCCTCGCGCATCAGGCGGTAGGTACGGGAATCGCCGATGTTGAAGACGACCCACAGGTTCTGGCGGCCGATGCGGGTCAGCCACGCACCGGTCACGGTGGTGCCGCCGGACCGCGAGAGAGCTTCCTTAATCTCCTCGTTGGTTTCGCCGAGGACGTCGTGCAGACGGTCGAGGGCCTGCACGATTTCCTTGTTCAGCTCGGCGTTGATGCGGCGGCGGCGCTTGACCGGGTCGCTCTCGTCGATGGCGGCGATACGTTCGGTGTAGGCCGCCTGCTCGCTTTCGCTACGGCCGCCGGGCATCGTGAAGAAAGGCGAGTAGGCGAGCTGACGCACGCACAGGCGTGAGGCGACCTCGCCAGCTTCGTGGCCGCCCATGCCGTCCGCGACCACGCAGAGGGAACCGGCGACGACCATCGAATCTTCGTTGTTTTCTCGATGTGCGCCACGGTGAGTGGCACCGCCGGTACGTAGTTTCAGTTCAGTCATGAGAGGTTGATCTCCATAGTGTAGTGTGCGCGACGGGTCACCGCCACGGGGTCTACGTTACCAAAGCTTCGGACGTTTCGCGTTCCCTGGGATGTGAGGGTGTAATGATTTCCCACCTGTCGGAGTGTGTTTGCCGTCTCATTATCGGTGAGCACGGTTCCCGGTTCGGCCAGGGAAACCAGGCGCGAGGCCAGGTTCACGCTGGAGCCGTACACGTCGCCGCGGTTGGCCAGAACCTCGCCCCAGATAAAGGCGACGCGCACAGCCGGCAGCTGCGGATCTGCGCCAATCTTTTCGGAGAGCTGCAGGCTAATCTCGGCTATCGCATCCGGGGTTTCGGTGAGGAAGAACACCTCGTCGCCAAGAGTCTTAATGATGCGTCCGCCCAGAGGCGCGATGACGTCCAGGCAGCTCTGCTCGAAGTGGTTAATGAGCTGCGAGAGGGCCGCCGCGTCCAGGTTACGCACCAGGGAGGTGTACGAGACCAGGTCCACGAAGCCCACGCCGCGCACGAGCGGCAGGTGGGCGATGCCCGAGCTAGTGGCGTTGTTCTCGCGCAGTCCCAGGCGCAGGATTCCGGCGTACATCTGGCGGCGGTAGGCGTAGACAGCCAGGTGCTCGAGCGCCTCGAGGTAACGGGGGAAATCCAGAAGCAGCTTGCGGCGGGCCTCGTTGTCGTCCACGTTCTCGGTGACCATGATGTTGTGCACCAGGGCCTCAATCTGCCAGGCGACCGTGCGATCGGTCAGCTGGCCCTCGGCGCGCACCAGGGACACCACGTACTCCATGCGAATCGTGCCCTCGTCGTCCAGGGCCCGCAGATCGGCGAGCATGCGCACATCGGTATCGGTGAAGTAGGGAACGTTCGGGGCGATATCGGGGAACCCCATGTTGCGCCAGATGCGGCGGGCCGCTTCCAGCGGAATCCCGGCAAGCTCCGCGGCCTGCGAGGGGGTGTAGCGACTGCCTTCGCCGAGCAGAGACTTCTCGAGGGCGCGCACGCCCTCCTTGGAGCGTTCGTCCCGGTAGATATTGTTTTGGGCGAGGTTCTGCAGAATCTTGAGGTTGAGCATCTGGGTTTCGGGGCCCATGCTCCCGCCGGAGGAACCCGCCGGAGCGGCGTCGCCCGATTCCCGCGGAGAGGGTTCGGGTCGGTAGTGGTTCGCCGTGCTCATAACCGTTACCGGTCCTTTCTTCTCTGCCGGATGAATAGTTCGTTGTTCTGCCCGGGCTTGCGCCATCCGCCGGAGCATTAAATGCCTGCCGTGCGAGCGCTTCCCGCCGGTTGGAGCACCTTACGCCGCGGCGAATCGTGCCCTGCACCCCGCCCGGCGTGTGGTTCCGGGCTCACCTCTACCCCCATGAGAGGGCGCGGTAGTGGAGTATTTCACAGTTAAGGATACTCCAGTCCACGTTTTTCTGGCGGGGTTCAGCCGAGGGCCTGTCCCGCAAGTCTGCTTTGGCGCGGCGAAACGATGAGGTTTAGATGTAGCCGGCGCGCAGGGGGTAGTGCTCGCGGTAGGCCGACTCCAGCTCCGCGTCGAAGCGTTCGGGAGCGGGAACGTAGCGCAGACGGTGGTGCACTCCGCGGCACACCACGTAGACCGAACCGTACCCCAGCCAGGACCCCGGAGCGCCCTCGCGCACCCAGCGCTGCCCGAGCGAATCCAGGTAGAGAGACTCGTCGCCCGTGCGGGTCACGAGCCCCCGTCGCACCACCAGGCGGTGCGTGGTGATGAGGTACCCGGTGGTCAGCCAGCGCCACCCGATGCGCAGTGCGCCGATGAAGAACGCGGCCGCCGCAATTGTGCCGACCCACCAGAGAATCGCGGAGGAACGCGCCGTGGATGCGAAGGCCGCCGCCGCGATGCCGAGCAGCAGGCAGGTGAGGCCGGGCAGCAGCGCCCCCGGGTGCTGGCGGGTCGCGACGATGACGTATTCGCCGGGGTTGAGTTGTCCGCGCAGGCGCATGGCACTCCTCGATTGGTGGTGGGTCTGGTGTTGGCGAGTTGGCCGCCGGGGTCTTCTCGTACCTCTAGTGTGCCGGGCGGAAGTCCCCGTAGCTACCGTTGGCCGGGCGCAGGTGCTCAATATCGCCCACCGCGTAGGGGGCGAGCGTGCCGTCCTCGCGGCGAATCAGGATGCGTCCCTGCGCGTCCATATCCTCGGCCACGCCGCGCACGACGCTGCCGTCGGGCAGGCTCATGGCCACCTCGGCGCCGAGGGTGGAGCACACGGCGCGGGCCGCATCCAGCAGGCTGGGTGCGCCGGTGAGGGGGTCGGCGGCCTCGGGGTCTCCCCCGACGCGCAGGAAGGCGCGGTAGCGTCGGGCGAAGGCGACCAGCAGGCGCTCGAGCACCTCGGTCGAGTCGACGGTGCGCCCCGTGCACAAAAGCAGGCTCGTGGCGGTGGGGACCGGGAGCTGCTCGGCGGTCATATTGGTGTTCTGGCCGATGCCCACGATAATGCTGCGCAGCCCCTCGTTGGTTCCGCTTTCGGGTACGAGCTGGGCAAGCACTCCGCAGCCCTTCGCCCCGTTGGCGATAACGTCGTTAGGCCATTTGAGGTGGGCCTCGGCGCCGTAGTGCCGCCAGATGTCCACGACGCTCAGCCCGGCCACGAGGGTGAGCCAGTGGTAGCTGTCTTCGGGCAGTTCGCGGGTACCGGGTTCGGTCGAGGCGTGCGGGCGCACCACGATGCTCGTTGCCAGGCACGCGCCGGGCGGTGCGGTCCAGGGGCGAGCCAGTCGGCCTCGGCCGTCGCTTTGGTAGAGGGTTGAGAAGACGGAGAGTTCGCCGAGGCTTTCGCGGTCGGCGTCGGTTCCGTTCATGAGCAGTTCACGGGCCCGGGTGGTGGTGGAGTCCACGCTGTCGAAGAGGTGCACGCTCGCGTAGCCGGCATCCAGGGCGGCGGTGCGGGCGCGGGGCGCGTCCAGCGCGGTGGCCGGAGTCCGTTCGCTCTCGTTGCTTTCGGTCATATTCTCCCCCGGTTTGTTCTGGTTTTTGGTTTGTTCTGGTTTTCGTGCTTCGCGCGGCACCCGTCGGCACGTTGCGACCCGTTCGGTTCTGCCCAAACGGTGCGGGTTCTCACGATATCATCAAGCGGCCGTCCACCGCGCCCCTTCCGTCGCTTTCTTTGCGTGCCCGCTGTTCCCGGCGGCAACGAGACGGTACATTAGACAGTGCGGGTGTGTAATGCACCGAAGCAGATGCGGGGTCCGCCCCGCTCACCCCGAGTTTTAGCCCGAAGGAAGTCCCCATGGCTCACTACGCAATTACCTACGTTTACGCCGCACCCGAGGAGCAGGCCAAGTACCGTCCGGCTCACCGCGAGTACCTGGCCTCTCAGATTGAGGCCGGCAACCTGATTGTTTCCGGCCCCCTGCTCGACGGCGAGGTCGCAACCGGCGCCCTGCTGATTGCGAAGGTCGATTCCGCTGAGGACGCCGAGAAGATTGTGGCTAACGACCCCATGAACGTCGGCGGCGCCGTAGTTTCGCACACCGTGACCGTCTGGAACCCCGTGCTGGGCATCATCTAGTCGTTTTCCGTCGTCGATACGGAGCTTCCCCTCCCGCGGCTCATAAGGGCCCGCGCGGAGGGGATTTCTGCGTGCACGCGAGTGTACCTAACGATGGGATGTGCGCTCTTCGTCTGGCATGTGTGCCCCAGTTCGCACTATAGTTTAAGGATATGCACTGTTATGCCCGTCCCGTCGTCGGGGAGGGCAAACATCCATCACCGCAACCACTGGCTCCCGTCGCGTCGGGTAGGAGCAGGAACGAGGAATAATGTCCGAGAACCTCCAGCAGGAATACGATCTGAGCACCACCGCCGGTAAGCTCGCCGATTTTTACGCGCGCCGCGAGCGTAGCTACGTGCCCAGCGGTGAGGCAGCCATCGAAAAGCAGCATGCCCGTGGTAAGAACACCGCCCGCGAGCGCATCGAAATGCTCCTGGACGAGGGCTCTTTCGTCGAGTTCGACGCCCTGGCGCGCCACCGCACCACGGCCTTCGGCATGGAGTCGAAGAAGCCTCTCGGCGACGGCCTGGTCTCCGGCTACGGCACGGTGGATGGCCGCCTGGTCGCCGTGTACTCTCAGGATTTCACCGTGTACGGCGGTTCCCTCTCGCAGGTCAACGGCGAGAAGATCGTGAAGGTGCAGAAGTTTGCGCTGAAGAACGGCTGCCCCGTCATCGGCATTAACGACGGTGGCGGCGCCCGCATCCAGGAGGGTGTGGCATCGCTGGCGATGTTCGCCGATATCTTCCGCATGAACGTGCGCGCCTCAGGCGTGATCCCGCAGATTTCGGTCATTATGGGCCCCTGCGCCGGCGGTGCGGCGTACTCCCCCGCCCTGACTGACTACATCGTCATGGTGGATAAGACCTCCCACATGTTCATCACCGGCCCGGACGTCATCAAGACCGTGACCGGCGAGGACGTGGACATGGAGACCCTGGGCGGTGCGCGTCAGCACAATTCCGTGACCGGCACCAGCACCTACCTGGCCGAGGATGAGGACGACGCCTTCGACTTCGTGCGCGAGCTACTGGAGTTCCTGCCCTCGAATAACCTCACGGAGTCCCTTCCGCTCGAGCACGATCAGGACCCCGAGGTGACCGTGGACGACCTGGATCTGGATACCCTGATTCCGGATTCGGCCAACCAGCCCTACGATATGCGCGAGGTTATCGAGTCAGTCGTAGACGACGGCCACTTCCTCGAGATGCAGGCGCTGTACGCCCCGAACGTGATGATTGGTTACGCCCGCGTTGAGGGCCGCACGGTCGGTATCGTCGCCAACCAGCCGATGCAGTTCGCCGGTTGCCTGGACATTGCGGCTTCCGAAAAGGCCGCCCGCTTCGTGCGCAATTGCGATGCCTTCAACATTCCGATTCTGACCTTCGTGGATGTGCCCGGCTTCCTGCCCGGTACCGATCAGGAGTTCAACGGCATTATCCGCCGCGGTGCGAAGCTGCTCTACGCCTACGCGGAGGCGACCGTTCCGCTGGTCACCGTCATTACCCGCAAGGCCTACGGTGGCGCGTACATCGTGATGGGCTCGAAGAAGCTGGGCGCCGATATCAACCTGGCCTGGCCCACCGCGCAGATTGGCGTGATGGGTGCGCAGGGTGCGGTGAACATCCTGTACCGCCGCGAGCTGGCCGCGCTGGCCGCCGAGGGCGGTGACGTTGAGGCACGCCGCGCCGAGCTGATCGCCAAGTACGAGGAGGAGCTACTGAACCCGTACCAGGCGGCTGAGCTCGGTTACATCGACGAGGTGATCGCCCCGAGCGAGACCCGCGTGCGCATCATCTCCTCGCTGCGCGCCCTGCACGATAAGCGTGCGGCCACCCCCGCGAAGAAGCACGGCAACATCCCGCTGTAAACCTCGCGACGATAGCGTTTCTACTCCCATGTATTGGGGTGCCGCCCGCGCCCCGTACCGCACGGTTCGCTCCCTCCGAAACCAGGAGGGTCGAACCGTGCGGGTTCTTAGGTTCTAAGGAGGCGTGCCGATGGCAGGCTACAATCCGCTGAGTTATTTCTCGTTCGGTAAAAAGAAGGATGCAACGAGCACCTCGGCGACCCCCGCCCCGTCGGGTCGAGGCCGCGAGGGTGCGCACGCTTCCTCGCGCGGCGCGTCCCGGGCACATTCCGAGGCGGTCGCCCCTTCGCCCCGCGGTCGGGCTGAGGCGCATCACGAGGAGGCCGAGGAGCACGAGCCGTTCCTGAAGGTCACGAAGGGCAACCCGACCGAGGAGGAGCTCGCGGCTCTGACCGCCGTGGTGGCCGCGATGCAGGCGAACGCCGCGCACCAGGAGCAGAACACGTTGGTGGGTGCGGCTTCGCGCATCTTGAACCGTCGTCAGCGTCTGGGCGCCTCGTTGCGTCCGGGCCCCGGTTCGTGGAGGCGCGCGCGCCCCATGTAGGCTCTCTCTCCGATTTAGATTGGTTCCCGCCGATTGTCGAAAGACACGGCGGGAATCATTTATTTTCGGGCTTCTTTATCGAAATAGCACCGTATTCACCGCAAAATACAGATAACCGAGCGGTTCCGTCATAATTCACCCGGATAGGGCATAATGATGCGCTTTAGTGATACGATATACACACAATCATAATAGTGTTGATATACGACAGGGAACGTGTCTAAAAATATGACTAAAAATCACAAGCCCCCTCCGGATGTCTACATCACACTTCTCCTGCCGACGCTCCGGCGCCTGTCGAAAACCTCACCTCGCACAGCCGCCTATATTTGTGAACAGCTACGACAGCAGACAAAGGCCCTCGGCTCGCGGAAGGATCTTCCGGACCTCGAATCCACCGATTTTGCGGCTGCGGTGCGTACCACCCTTAAGATCTTGGTGGCGTTGCGTTACGCCCAGCTCATGCCCCGGCTTACCCCGTGGGAGAAGCGCAAGTACCTCCTCACTCCCCTGGGTGCGGAGCTCACCTGCACCCCGCATCTGCGCGGCACCGTGCCGCCGCGCGTGGTCAAGCAGGTTCAGTCGCTGTGCGCGCAAAACCTGACCGCCAAGAGCGCCAAAAAGCTTAAGAAACAGGCCAACGCCCTCCTTCAGGAGGCGCAGACGCGGCGCTCGCTCTTCTCTCATTCCTCCGAGGATTCGGGGCTGGATGCGTTCCTCCCGGCAGAGGCTGAAAGCGTGCAGGAGCAACTCGCCGCGACCGGCACCCCCGGAGAGGCGGGCTTCGGTGACGGGTCACCACAAGGCACTCCCCTCGACGTGATACTCAAGGCCAGCGAATCGCCAATTATGCACGCCCAGGCTGAATTTGCCGAGCATTTTACGCGGGATTTAATTCAGCATATTTACGCCGTTACCCCGGAATATTTTGAGCATATTGTGGCCGATATTTTCACGGCCCTCGGCTTTATCACCGAGGTGACCGGCGGCGTGGATGATAAGGGCGTCGACGTTATTGCCCGCTATTCCGACGGTCTCGATTTCGCTCCCATTTACATTCAGGTTAAGCACTATTGCGGAACCATGAAGGTTACGCCCAATGAGATTCAGAAGCTGGCCGGGGCGGTTCTTCTGCACGGCGGTCTGCAGGGGGTGCTCGTGACCTGCGGTTCGTTCGCCCAGCCGGTTCCCGAGTACCTGCAGGGCCTTCCGGGTGCGCGCAATATAGCCCTGGTCGATCAGCACAAGCTGGTGGAGCTCATGATTCGCCATCGCGTGGGCGTGCGCGAGGGCGAGGGCGAATGTGGCTACACAATTGACGAAGAGTACTTCGAGAAGGGCATAGAACCCTAACCTACCCCGTGCTGGTGGCGCAGCTACCGCGGCCGCTCGCACGGGGATTTACGTCTGCGACACGAGCCTGCGATATACGTATGTATATTCGCCGGATATTTGCCGGCCACGATATGCGCTACGACAAATTCGCTCGGCGCCTGTTTCCCCGCGGCGCCCGTTGATGTCTCGGTAGATTTCTCGGTATTTCTCGTCATTAATTCCGGCACCTATCTTCCGCATATTTTCTTCCGCGTATTTCTCGGCCTACCCCAAAATGGGGAGCGCCGCCTTGTACGGCTAAAATAAAGAATGTTATGCGACGCATATTCCTCGCGTTCTCAGGGCAGAGGACAGCTCCGGGTTAGAGAGATAAGCCCCGCAATATTCACTCGGGGGCCGCCCTTACTCGGCCCGAGCGTCGTTCGCGGCGCGTCGCACCACCATAAATTCATACATTTAAATCACGATAAGGAATCCCCCAGTGGCTTTTGTGAATAAAACGATGCTTCACCTCGACCACTCCGACCTGCGACAGCTGCAGGAACAGACTTCCTGGGAGGCGCTGCCCGAGCAGGCTCACGCCCTCAGCCTCGCGGCCGTCTTCTCGCTTCTGCACCACTTCGAGCGCGCATCCGAGCGGGGCGAGAAGGTTTTCTTCCCCGATACGTACACCCCGGTCGGCGTGGACCTGGGCTTCACCATGACTCAGCGTTTTATCGCCGTCGATGACACCGTGCTCTTCCGCGAGGCCGTCAATAAACTCATCACCGCCCTCGTCAACAGCGACTACCTGGAGGTTTCCCTCAGCCAGCTGCACCCCGGCAACCTGAACTACGCGCTCAGCGAGGCCGGGCGCGAGCTACTCGCCGCCCCCAAGGAGAGCCAGGCCCGCGACCTCGCGAAGATTCTGCCCCTGCAGACCGGCGTCTACCTGTACTACCTGCAGCGCTTCTACCCCGAGCTGCTCTCGCATCTAACGGTCCGCGAGCTGCTGCCGATCGTGCTGAGCGTCACCCCCTCCTACCCCGCGACCGCCCCCGTTAAGATTCGCGAACTGGTGCTGCGCGAGTGCGGTTTCGTGCAGGGCTGGTACGGCCTGTCCTACCTGGAGCAGCGCATCGTTGAGCCCGCCATCGCCCGGGCGCTGAACCTGCTGACCCGCGCCGGATACCTGCGCACGAAGACCATCCACGAGCACACCGATTCGCCGGTGACCCTGTATTCGCTCTCACCCGAGGCGAAGGAACTCGTGGCACGCTACCCCGAGCAGGCGGTACCCGCCGCCGAGCTGTCCTCGGTGCTGAAGGAGGTCCCCGAGGACGAAGCCGCCGCCGTAACCGCAGAGGATATTCTCACGACCGAGAAGCTGCTGGTACACATGGGCGCCCTGCTCTTCGGCGTGCTCAACGATGGCGGCGCGGACGTCGAGCTGAGCCTGCCCAGCCTGGAGCAGGTCTTCGAGCGGGACGAACGTCTCAAGACCGCCGCGGAAAACCCCTACTTCCAGCGCATCGAGGCGCAGGACTACCTCTACGACGTGCTGACCGCGCACCGTTACCTCTCCGAGCGCGATACCGTGTACTCGCTGGGGCCGGATTTTGCCCCTGCGCTCGCGCAGGCTCAGGAGCCGAAGGTTGAACGTCTGGTGACCGCGGCCCTGCTCGACCCCGCCGCGGTGGATGCGCTGCCCTACCCGCACCAGCTGCTCTACCCGATCCTGAAGATTGTGAGCGAGAGCCCGCGCATCTCGTACTACGACGTGTACGACGAGCTGAAGGCCTCCCTCAACATCCCCTACCTGCAGGGAGAAATCGCGCCGCACCGCTACAAGCTGACCCCGCGCCTGCGCAACCGCTTCTCGGTGGCCATGCACGTGCTCAAGGGTGAGCGGCTCTTGAACGCCCTGCGCGAGGGTACGGGCCGCACCTCCCGCAAGAACCCGGAACGCTACGAGCTGAGCGAGTCGGGTCGCGAGCTGCTGGAGCGCTTCCCCGAGGACGCCCCGGAGGCGGTGACCGCCCGCATGGCGCCCCTGCCGCCGCAATCGCTCAAGCACAAGCTGCCGCAGGATATTGCCGAGGAGCTTGCCGCCCGCGAGCAGGCGGTGCAGGCAGCCAAGGAGGCGCGCGCCGCCGAGCGTCAGGCCCGCCTGGCCGCTCGTGAGCAGTCGCATCGTGCCGAGCCGGTGCCGGGCGCTTCCCCCGCACTGCTAGCCCGCCCGGGTGCCGCCGCGTCCGCTACCCCCTCGGCCTCGGAGACCCCCGCGGTACCCGTCTCGGTTCCGACCCCCGCACAAGCAACGGCCCCCGCCGTTTCCGAGGCACCCGCCGCGACCGTGAGCGTCGAGCCCTCCGCAGCCCTTGAGGTCGCCGCATCCCAGGTGCGTGAGGCTCTCAAGCGCTACCGCGCGGTCTTCCGCCGCGAGGCCCTGGTCCCGGCGCTGGCGGGCGTGAGCGACGAGCGGTTCCGCCGCATCGGGTTCGATCTGTTCCTCATGCGCGGCTACAGCGTTGAGCCGTTGGATGCTCAGGGCGTGGACGGCGTGGCGACCCCCGCCAGCGGCGATGCAGAACGCGCGTTCTACATTCGGGCCCTGCGTCTGGATTCCGGAACGGTTTCCCCGCGGGAGGTCACCCAATTCTTCCTGGCCGTGCACGCCCGAGGCGGTCAGCTCGGCACCTTCATCACGAACACCGCGTTCAGCGATGAGGCCTACGACGAGTTCATCCGCTGCTCGACCAAGTACCCGCAGATTCTGGTGGATCTGGTTTCGGGTAATGAGCTACAGGATCGCCTTATCGCGCACCGCCTGGGCGTGGCCGAAGGAGCCGGCGGTCTGCTCGAGCTGAAGGGCGAGTACTTCACGAGCTAACGGCCCGCGGGGTGGCCGGGCGGAGCCGGGAGGTCCGCATCCGGACGAAAGAGCCGCTATCGAGGGGCCCGTGCACACGAGAATCATCCGTGTGCGCGGGCCCCGTGCTCTCCCGGGCCCCCACCCGGTCCGCCCCGTCGCGGTGTCCAGTTGAGCGACGTCGATCAGCTGGCCAACGATTACTTCGAAAAGGTCCTCGACCTTAACCCCGTGCTGGCTACAGAGCTGGGCCGCAAGGGCGTCGAAACCCTCTACCCCGATTACTCCCCCGCCGGTGAGAAGGCGCTACACCGCCTGGCCAAGAAAACCCTCAAGAAGATTGACAGCGTTCTGCCCATCGACGATGTCGACCTGGTCACCCTGGACGCCCTTCAGGAGCGCTTGAGCCTGTACCGCGCCCAGCGCAAGGCGGGATTCGGCTATTGGCAGCTCAACAACATCACCTCTGTGCCGCAGGAGGTGCGCTCCGTCTTCGACCTCATGAAGCGCAACTCCCGCGAGGACTGGGAGCACATTATCGGCCGCATGCACCGCGTGCCCGAGGCGCTGGACGGGCTTGTGCTGAGCCTCGAGGCGGCCCGTGCGGACGGCAAGATTTCCCCGCGCCGCCAGGTGGACATCGTCATCGAGCAGACCGCCGCGTACTACGCGCCCGACGGTTTCTTTGACGAGCTGGCCGCCGAGGTTGCCGCCGCCGAGCCCGAGCTGGCCGAGGCCGCCGCAGAGGGTGCCGAGCGCGCCAAGGACGGCTACCGCCGCCTCAACGACTACCTCGTGACGGTTCTGCAGCCCGCCGCACCCGCCCGCGATGCGGTGGGCCGCGAGGCGTACAGTCTGCACTCGCGCTCCTTCCTGGGCACCACCGTCGACCTGGACGAAACCTACGTCTGGGGCGTGAAGGAGCTGGAGAGCATCATCGCCCGTCAGCGCGAAGTGGCCGAAGAGATTGAACCCGGCGCCAGCATCGAGCGCGCCAAGCAGCTGCTCGACGAAGACCCGAACCGACAGCTGAACGGCACCGATGAGCTGAAGGCGTGGATGCAGAAGCTCGCCGACGCGGCGGTGGAGGACCTCTCCGCCGAGCACTTCGCGATTGGCGGCCCCATGCGCCGCATCGAGTGCTGCATCGCGCCCACCCACGAGGGCGGCATCTACTACACCGGCCCCTCCCCCGACTTCTCGCGTCCCGGCCGCATGTGGTGGTCCGTACCCGAGGGTGAGAACCGGTTCACGACCTGGCGCGAAACCTCCACCGTGTACCACGAGGGCGTTCCGGGGCACCACCTGCAGATTTCCATCGCCACGGCGCTGGCCGGCACCATGAACTCCTGGCGTACCAATATGCTGTGGGTTTCGGGTCACGGCGAGGGCTGGGCCCTGTACGCCGAGCGCCTCATGGAGGAGTTGGGCTACCTGAAGGATCCGGGCGACCGCATGGGCATGCTGAACGCCCAGCGGATGCGCGCGGCGCGCGTGGTCTTCGATATCGGCGTTCACTGCGAGCTGCCGGTGCCCGATGAGTGGGCCGAGCGCCTCGGCGTTGAGCCCGGCACGATCTGGACCTCCGAGCTGGGCTACGAGTTCCTGAAGCAGAACCTGGACGATTCCGAGGGTCAGGTGCGCTTCGAGTTCCTGCGCTACCTGGGCTGGCCCGGTCAGGCCCCCAGCTACAAGATTGGCGAGCGCCTGTGGCTGCAGTTGCGCGAGCAGGCCCTGGCCCGCGGTGAGGATATGCGCCAGTTCCACACTCGAGCCCTGATGCTCGGCTCGGTGGGTCTGGACACCCTGCGTCGTGCGCTCACCGACGAGATGATGCTTCCGCTCGAGGCCGAAGACGACGACGATGACGACGACTAGGCCGTAGCGCCGCGCCGGTTTTTTGTCGCGGCCCCGCCGCAACGGCTGGCATAACGCCGAAGGCCCCCGCCTCAGCTAGTGAGGTGGGGGCCTTCGGCGTTAGCGGGCTCGGCTGCTGGCGCCTGGGCCGAGCCCGGCGTGCGTGCCTAGTAGCCGAAGTTTGCCGCACCGGGATCCTGCGAGGCGGAGCTCAGCGAACCGGGGGCGTTCAGGTCAACCAGGTGCGGGGCGAAGCGGCACCAGTAGTCGGTCAGCGCGCCGTTGGACTCGCGGATGCCCACGCCCACGCAGCGTCCGCCGACGACCCACACGCCCAGAACGGGGTGGCTCACCGGCTGGATGATGCCCTCGTAGCGGGGTGCCGGGATGTACTCCTGGTAGACGAACTCGCTCTCGGGGGCGGTGGAGAAGAAGTCGTCCTCCTCCGGCTTGACGAAGACGTTGTAGTCGGGGGCGTAAATCTCCACGCCGTCGCCTTCGCGCCCGAAGATGGGCTTGCGCACCCAGTTGCGCAGGTCGCCGCGATGCCCGGCGTAGGTGGGTACCAGGTTCGGGTGGCCCGGGTACTTATCCCAGAGAGCGGCCAGCAGCAGCTTATTGGACAGGAACATCTTCCAGGCGGGCTCAATCCAGCGCTGCACCGCGCCGTGGTAGGCGAAGAGCAGCTGGTCGTAGCCCGAGTCGCTGTCGGTGGCCAGGTCCTCCCAGGGGTAGAGCTTGAAGAGGTTGCTGATGGGCCGACCCTCGGCGTCCTTCCAGCTCTTGGTCGGTTCGTCAAAGATGATCTCGTCGATGGGCACGAGGATGGTTTCGATGCCGGCCTGCTGGGCAGCGTAGGCGATGAGCCACAGGTTGTTGTAGTCTTCCCGGTTCTCGTCGATGTCCTCGGGCACGTGGGCCAGGTGCAGGACGGGGCGCTGGCCACTCGTGAGCTCGGGCGCAAAAATCTGTCGCCAGCGGTCCACGAAGGCCTCGCCGATTTCGCCCCAGTGCGCGTAGCCCTGCATGTCGAGGCGCTGATCCTTGGCCCAGGTCTTCTGGCAGACGGCCGCCTCCACGATGCCGGTGGGGGTGTCGGCGTTGTACTCCAGCAGCTTGAGGGGTTCGCCGGGCACGCCGGAGTAGATGAAGTCGAAGCGTCCGTAGAAGTCGGGGTCGCGGCGGTTCCAGGACTCGACGGCCAGGTTGAAGGCGCCGTGCGGCAGGCCCAGGGTGCCAAAGGCCCCGGAGGCCAGGTAGTCCACGGCGCTCAGGCACATGCGGTGCATTTCTTCGGCCTGGGCGCGGACGGAATTCATCTCTTCCGGGCTGAAGATGTAGGCTGCGTACTCGTTCCAGTAGTGGTCGGGGTCGTCGGGGCCGTCCACGCTGTAGGTGAGGCCTTCTTCGACGATGACCTTCTCCCACTCGGGGCGGCCCAGGGGGAATTCTTCACGGCGCATAGTGGTTTCCTTGCCGGTAGCGGGGGTGATGTACGGGTGCGGATGCGGGAGGGCTTAGCCGCCGGAGCGGCCGCCGCCGGACTTGGAGCCACCGCCGAAGCCGCCCTTGCTGCCGCTGGACTTGCTACCCGACTTGTTCGAGCTGGACGAGCCCGACTTGCTACCCGACTTGTTGCTGGACTTGTTGCTGGAGCTGGTACCCGACTTAGAGGAGTTGGAGGAGCCAGAATTGCTACCGCTACTGCCGTTGCGGCGGGAGTTCGAGACGGTGCCGGTCGTGTTATCGCGCACCGAGGAGGTCTTACCGGTGTTCTTGGTCGAGGTTTCCTTACCCGACGAAATCGTCGAGGACTTCTTGGCGCTGCGGTAGGAGTCCTCGAATCCACCGCCGCTTGAGGGCACGCCGCTGTACACCGTGCCGTTCGAGGGACGGGTCGTGGAGCCACCCGAGAGCTTCTCGCCCACGCGCGGAATGTAGTTGCTCGACGCTCCGTTCGAGTTGGCGGCGCTCTGACGGCCCAGGTAGTACCACAGGAAGGCGTTGGAGCCGCTGTGGTGGGTCGTGGTGGAGGAGTTCGAGGTGCCCGAAGAACCGGAAGAACCCGAGGAACCCGAAGAGCTCGAGGAATTCGAGGAGTTCGAGGAATCCGAGCTGGCCGACTCCGAGGGGCTGGCGGTCGTTTCCTGCGCACCTGCCTTCTCACATTCGGAGTCGTCCACGCGCTGACCGGTCGTGGCATCCTGGCAGACGCGGGCGTACTCATCGTCGGAGGCGAGGAAGGCGTTCTCCTCCTGATGCATGCTGTTGTAGGCAAAGATGCCGCCACCGATGAGCAGCACGCCGGCGCCGGCCACCGCGATCATCTTGGTCACGCCGGGGCGGGTGGCGCCCAGATTCACGGCGTTCTGCGAGGTGGAGCGGGCGGCGCGGCTCGCGAAATCGGCAATGGAGTTGAGGGGGCCTCGCGAGGTCTTGGGCTGATCAACCCGGTGGGTTCCGCCCGGGTGTTGGGGTGCAGAACTCATGCATCTCTCCTTGAAGGTGTCGTGCGGGGGCGTTCTCGCCGGATGTGCGGCCGGCCGGTGAGAGCCTGCCGAGGACGGCCTCGGCAGGGGGGGCATCACCGGGCCGTTGCACGGGCCGGAAGAGCGAAAACGGCGCTGGTCCGGGGCCTATCCCGGACGCACATCCAGCATAGCAAGGGAGTCTGGGAGTCGCCTTGGTTCGGGGAGCCGTCTCACGAGGTTTCACGCGTTGTGCCGGTCTCGTTATGCCCGCGTTCCATTCGAGTTTGCCTGTTGTTTGCTTTTCGGCGCTCCGAAGGCTTCGCACCTCGTTTCGCGCAGCCTGCTCTCTCGTCGCCGCTCACCCCAAGCCGCCTCGTGCCGGAGGCGCTGTACGAGGAGCAGGTGGCCGACGAGCCGAAGCGCCTGCAGGTGGCCGAGACTCGCTAGGCCCGTTAGGTCGGCCAAGTCGGGTGTTCCCGCAGCTCCGCGCGGACGGTTTTGAGGCCGCCGGCACGCTAAGCGACCGTCACCATGTTTACGGCGTCATGTTTACGGCGTATCTCGCTCCCCGCGGTTGCGGGGATTGGGATACGCCGTTTGCGTACCCGCAGCGGGGTTCGTCGCATGAATCGCAGACCTAGACAGCAAGCCCATAATTGCAAACCTAGCCCGCGGCCTGTACTCGGCCTATCGCGGTCCGTTCGCGCGCTACCTGTACGCCCATCGCGAGCGCGGCAAGCTTCAAGGTGCACGTGAGGGTAAACTTCCCGCTCCCGGCCTTAAAATAGAGAGCATGACTGCAGTAGACCCCTCCCCCGTCCCTTCCGCCGAGGCCGCGCCGGCACGATTGGTGCTCGCCTCTGCATCCCCCGCGCGCCGTAAGCTCCTGGAGGATTCCCGCATCGCCTTTACGGTGCGCGTCTCCTCGGTTGATGAGGACGCCGCGCTCGCCGCCGCCAACGAGCGGGCACGAGCCGAAGGGCGCGAGGGTCTCAGCCCGGCCGAGACCGCTTCCCTCCTGGCGAGCCTCAAGGCCCGCGCGGTTGCCGAGGAGCTGGCCGCCGAGGGCGTGCGCGATGCCCTGGTGCTGGGCTGCGATTCCGTCTTCGAGTTCGAGGGCCGGGCCTACGGCAAGCCGCACACCGCAGAGAACGCCCGCGAACGCATCAGCGCAATGAGCGGGCACCACGGCACGCTCCACACGGGTCACGCGCTCGTGGATCTGCGGGAGTTCGACCCCGAGAAGCATGCGGAGGCGCCCGCCGTTGCCGAGCTGCGTAGCGCCGTCGTGCACTTCGATGAGCTGAGCCCCGCCGAGGTCGAAGCGTACATCGCCACGGGCGAGCCGCTGTGGGTGGCGGGCTCCTTCACCCTGGACGGCTACGGTTCGGCGTTTATCCGCGGTATCGAGGGCGAGTTCCACACGGTGGTTGGTCTGTCCATCCACGCCCTGCGCGAGCTACTGCGCCGCCGTGGCGTGGCCGTCACGGACCTGTGGCTACCGCCCGAGGACTAACCCAGCGGACCAGTCCGAGGACAAAACACCCGCGCGGACGCGCACGCCGGACCGCGCCCCGCACCTCCAACACACGTATTTGAACACTAATCGATATCATGGAACAGTACAATGCGCGATATATTCGCCATTCTTGCCGTTTCTCGATATGCTTTCGGCAGGAGATAAAGGAGAGCTTTAAGTGACTCAGAACCAGGCAGAAGCCGCCAAAAAATTTACCGCGGTCCCCGGCCGACACACCGGCCCGGTCAGCAAGATTCTCATCGCCAACCGCGGCGAAATCGCCGTCCGCGTGATTCGCGCGGCCCGCGACGAGGGCCTGCAGACCGTCGCCGTCTACGCTGATCCCGACCGCGACTCCCTGCACGTGAAGCTGGCCGATGAGGCGTACGCCCTGGGCGGTTCCACCGCGGCGCAGTCCTACCTGGTGATGGATAAGCTCATCGAGGTGGCCATCCGTTCCGGTGCCGACGCCGTGCACCCCGGTTACGGCTTCCTCTCCGAGAACGCGCAGTTCGCGCAGAAGTGCATCGACGCCGGCCTGACCTGGATCGGTCCCTCCCCCCAGTCCATTACCCAGCTGGGCGATAAGGTGGCCGCGCGCCACATCGCCCAGAAGGTGGGCGCTCCCCTGGTTCCGGGCACCAAGGATCCGGTCAAGTCCGCCGACGAGGTTGTTGCCTTCGCCGACGAGTACGGCCTGCCGATTGCCGTGAAGGCCGCCTTCGGTGGCGGTGGTCGCGGTATCAAGGTGGCCCGCGACCGCGAGAGCATTGTCGAGATGTACGAGTCCGCCGTGCGCGAGGCAACCGCGGCGTTTGGCCGCGGAGAGTGCTTCATCGAGCGCTTCCTGGATTCCCCGCGTCACGTTGAGACCCAGTGCCTGGCCGATGCGCACGGTAACGTCGTGGTGGTCTCCACCCGCGACTGCTCCCTGCAGCGCCGCAACCAGAAGCTCGTCGAGGAGGCACCCGCCCCCTACCTGAGCGAGGAGCAGACCAAGCGCCTCTACGAGGCCTCCCGCGCGATCCTGCGCGAGGCCGGCTACCAGGGCGCCGGTACCTGCGAGTTCCTGGTCGGCACCGACGGTACCATCTCCTTCCTCGAGGTCAACACCCGCCTGCAGGTGGAGCACCCCGTCTCCGAGGAGATTTCGGGTCTCGACCTGGTGCGCGAGCAGTTCCGCATCGCCCGCGGCGAGAAGATTGAGGAGAAGGACCCCGTGCTGCGCGGCCACTCCTTCGAGTTCCGCATCAACGGCGAGGACCCGGGCCGTTCCTTCATGCCGGCCCCCGGCACCATCGAGAAGCTGAACGTCCCCACCGGCCCCGGCGTGCGCTGGGATTCCGGTTTCGTGGCCGGCGACGTCATCGGTGGCAACTTCGACTCCATGCTGGCCAAGCTGATTGTGACCGGCGCGGATCGCGAGCAGGCCCTGCAGCGTGCCCGCCGCGCCCTGTCCGAGCTGAGCATCGAGGGTATGCCCACCGTCGTCCCGTTCCACCGCGTGGTTCTGGAGGACCCGGCGTTCGTTCCGGCCGAGGGTGAGGACTTCAAGGTGCACACCCGCTGGATTGAGACCGAGTTCAACAACACGATTCCCATGTACGATGGCGCCCCCGGTAGCGTGGATTCCGATGAGGATGAGCGCACCACCGTGGTGGTTGAGGTCAACGGCAAGCGCATGGAGGTGTCCCTGCCCGAGATGGGCGGCGCCGCCAAGCCCGCCGCCAAGCCGGCTTCGAAGAGCCGCAAGTCCCGCTCCTCCCGCGCCGCGGCGAAGGCCGGCGGCGACGAGCTGACCAGCCCCATGCAGGGCACCATCGTGAAGGTGGCCGTCTCTGACGGCGATACCGTGGCCGAGGGTGACCTCGTCCTGGTCCTGGAGGCCATGAAGATGGAGCAGCCCATTACCGCGCACAAGGCCGGTAAGGTTTCGGGCCTGTCGGCTAAGCCGGGCGACACCGTCACCTCCGGTGCGGTCCTGGCGACCATCAAGTAGCGACCATCAAGTAGCGTTTGCGAAGCATCCCCGTAGCGAGTTCCTCTCGCGGCGGGGATGCTTGCGTATTGGCTCATCACGCGCGCGGCGCACCGCCACCCCTGTTCCCCCGCTGAGGATTATCCGGGGATGCGCCGCCCCTAAAAATCACCGTTCGGAGGGCCGCCGTCCAGATAGTGACGGGGCCTGCGCCAACTTTTCTGAACGGTTTATAATAATGCACTTTAGGGGAACCTTTCGTTCCGAACCCGCACACCCGGTTCAATTCCTCCGGCCTCACGCCGCGGCACTATCCCCGCCGCCTAGCACGCCGAGAGCAGCGTCACCGACGCCACCGGTTCCCTTTTGTACGCACAGTCAGTCCATCCTCGGGAGCATCTCTCATGAGCACCACCGTATCCGGCACCAGGGCCTCCGCCGCGCCGGTCGAGAACACGACGCCTCGCAGCCGCGTGATTCTCGCATCGCTCATTGGTACCACCATTGAGTTCTACGATTTCTATATCTACGCCACCGCCGCCGTGGCCGTCTTCCCCGTGCTGTTCTTCCCCGCGAAGGACGCCACGACCGAGCTGCTGGCCTCCTTCGCAACCTTCGGTGTCGCCTTCGTCGCGCGTCCCCTCGGTTCCATTATTTTTGGCCACTTCGGCGACAAGATTGGTCGTAAGGCAACCCTCGTCGGTGCGCTGCTCACCATGGGTATAGCGACCTTCATCATCGGCCTGCTGCCCACCTACCACCAGATTGCTCTCTGGGCACCGACCATGCTGACCATCATGCGCTTCTGCCAGGGCCTGGGCCTGGGCGGCGAATGGTCCGGCGCGGCTCTGCTCGCCAGCGAGTACGCGAAGGAGGGTAAGCGCGCCCGCGCCGCCATGTGGCCCCAGCTGGGTGCCCCCATCGGCTTCGTCCTCGCCAACGGCTTCATGCTGATCCTGACCAGCTTCATCGCTTTTAACTCCACCACCGACGCGAAGAACCTCGAGCACCCCTTCCTCGTCTGGGGTTGGCGTATCCCGTTCCTGCTCTCCATCGTGATGGTCGCCGTCGGCCTCTACGTGCGTTTCCGCCTGGAGGAGACCCCCGTCTTCGCCAAGGCTGCCGCCAACAACGAGAAGGTTAAGACCCCGCTCGTCGAGGCGTTCAAGGTTGCCTGGTGGCCCATGATTCAGGGTACCTTCATCATGGTTGCCTGCTACGTGCTGTTCTATCTGATGACCGCGTGGGTTCTCTCCTACGGTATCGCCAAGGCAGAGAAGGGTGGTCTGGCCATTCCGTACCACGAGTTCCTCATCATTCAGCTGGTCTCGATTATCGGCTTCGCCATCTTCATCCCGATCTCGGGTTGGCTGGCTGATAAGTACGGCCGCCGCACCCAGCAGCTGTGGACCACCATCGCCATGGCCGCCTTCGGCCTGTGCTTCGGCCCGCTCATCTCCCCCGCCGTCGTCGGCACCGGTGCGAACGTGGACACCGTCGCCGTGACCGTCTTCATCTTCATCGGTATGTGCCTGATGGGTCTGTCCTTCGGTTCTATGTCGGCCTACCTGCCGGAGCTGTACCCCACCAACGTGCGCTACACCGCCAGCGGTATCGCCTACAACGTGGCTTCCATCCTCGGTGCGGCTCTGACCCCGTTCGTGGCGGTTTGGCTGAACTCCTCCTTCGGTGTGGCCGCCGTGGGTGGCTACCTGGCCTTCGCCTCGATTCTGAGCGTCGTCTTCATCCTGCTCACTCACGAAACCCGTGACGTGGACATGAACGCCGTCGGCTCCAAGAAGTAAAGTTCTACGAAGTAGCCGAAAGCAACAAGCGGTGGGGGCCGCCTTCCATGAGATATGGAAGGCGGCCCCCACCGCTTTTGTGTCTGTTCCCGGATGCGGCTAGAACTTACCGCGGGTGTGCAGCTTGCGTGCCGCCTCGGCAATCGAGCCGGACAGCGAGGGGTACACCGTGAAGGTCTCGGCCAGATCGTCCACCGTGAGCTTCTTCTCCACGGCCAGGGCGATCGGGTAAATCAGCTCGGAGGCGCGCTGGCCCACGACCACGCCGCCGATGACGGTACCCGAGTGGCGGCGGGCGAAAACCTTCACGAAGCCGTCACGCATTGCCATCATCTTGGCGCGGGGGTTG
>QWBZ01000168.1_pt1 | contig 24036 bp, 26 predicted proteins | sample 1972441 | NCBI WGS metagenome assembly QWBZ01 (sample SAMN09866721, study PRJNA288562) | Human oral metagenome isolate term6_saliva, whole genome shotgun sequencing... | isolation source: mouth | host: Homo sapiens | place: USA: California
TATATTTATTGTAATTGATTGATTTTCAACTATAAAGTTACAAAAATATAATGAGATTACCAACTTTTTACAGACATTTCTTATCCCGAGTTCAGGTTAGTGGAATTGAAATAGATAAGCGTCACGTATGAACCATTGTAGAACGATAGTTATAATTGAACCTTAGTGGAATTGAAATGCTATCGGCTATAAGTCGTTTAGTGAAGAAAAAGGTTATAATTGAACCTTAGTGGAATTGAAATGTCTGTCATCTCGCGCACGCGGCGTGGGTTACGGGTTATAATTGAACCTTAGTGGAATTGAAATACATTAAATGTTTGGCACACTATCTAATCATTCTGTTATAATTGAACCTTAGTGGAATTGAAATAATATAGAGGTTGCAAAGGTGAGCGCAGGTAAGTGTTATAATTGAACCTTAGTGGAATTGAAATATAGCTGGGCCTTTAGAAGCCAAACAGAATGTGCGTTATAATTGAACCTTAGTGGAATTGAAATGGCGAATTGATAACCTTACCATTGATGTGCGTTGGTTATAATTGAACCTTAGTGGAATTGAAATCGAGAGATGAGTTTTCTAAAAGTTGGCGATTTTAGGTTATAATTGAACCTTATTGGAATTAAAATCATGAGCACACAAACGAGTAAGTGCAGCGCAACACGATTATAATCAGACCTTATTATACTTAAACCATCTTCATACTTAGCTATAATTGCAGCATGAGTGTATTTATGCTGATGTTAGAGGAAATTCGCAATATGGCATCGGGTGGTTATAATTGCAGCATGAGTGTATTTATGTTGCACATTCTTTTAGAAGGTTTTTCTGCGCGCTTCGCCTTTTTTCCCAATTACTTTTACATAGAAAAAAGTGGTAGTTCCTATGGTTTAATAAAGAAAAAAGAAATTAGCGTGTCGGTTATTTACGATATACCGAGCAATGTTCCTATGGTTTATTAATGGAAAAGGAGAGGATATAACGACTTTATTATTTTGAAAGGACATTGAGAGAAGAGTCATTTGACGCGATTTTTAGTTCTCAATTACAGACTAATTTCATAGGAAAAGGCGAGTAATTTGCATCGAATCATCTGCTGTTATACATCCCCCTGATTAACAGTCAGGGGGCGTTCTGTTGATAACAGCGAATCATGAGTCACTCATTCTCAACCACCTGATGAATCGTTGTATGCTGTTTAAAAAGCGAAATACAGCAATGACGGGCATCGTGAAAATCAAGTTTCCCAATACCAAAGCATCTTTGACACCCCCAATCCACTTTATACAGCCTTTATAAACTGGGGCAATATCGGATGATGCATGTGCCAATCTATGCTCATGGGTTTATCATCGCGCGATGAAATATAATCTACTAAGCCGAAACAATAGAAGGGACAGGTGTTATTGAAGCCGTCTGTTTTATCTGCTCTTACAAAAAGCAGAAACTTTTTCTTGTTGATAGCCTGTTCCACATACCGCTTTCCACGCCCTTCATGCGTATCCGTATTCTTCGATTTCCAATGAAATTGACGTTCGCTGACTACGTAATCATCATACATTGTCGATACCGAAAAGTCTTTATCTGATTTGTTTAGCGTCACAAAGAGTAATTCGGTGTTGCGCTCCTCAATATTAAACACCCCCGAAACACTGCCTTGCATACGCTTTTCTGCTGTCTGCCGACCGAAAATAGTGAATATCTCTTCACGCGTATAACAGCCATATTGTTCTAAGGCCTGCGGCAAATCCTCGCCAATGGGGAAGGTCTTGATATCAATATTCGAAAGCAAATATGCAGTGAGTTCTTTGACCTCATCGACAAACGGCGTATATTTTTTGAAGTTTCTCAAAGCTTCTTCGATGCTTCTCACACCCGTTTTACTGATTTTATCGAGGTAAAGCGTATAATAAAACATCGTTCCAAAGACTCTTTCTCGTTCGTCATCAAATCGTATTTCATCAGCGTTGGTCAATAGATGCTGAATAAAATGCAGATAAGCCACACTGTTATTATGCACCAAATTCGCAATACCTTTTTCATAACGACCGGTGTTTTCATCTCTCTCATACGTGCAAAGTCCTGCTTCTGCCTTTAGTTTTGTCCAACAATAATTATTTTTATAGATGATGCGCACATCTTGTCCGTTGTTCTCTATAAACTCTTTTATCGTCGGAATATGGTCATAACTACGAAGTTCCTGAATGAGACGACGCCGGTTATACACTGCTGCCTTGATGTTTTCTAAAACATATTGTTGCGCTTTCTCTTCCATATGAATAGAACAACCATGTGGAAGCAGCGTGAATCCGTCTTTCACTTGATCAACAACGCTCTTGTCTTTGCGCACCATGAGGCTGCGAAAACGACTTGTAAAGTCATAATTTTTGTTGAGTTGTGCCACAAAGTCGAAAACCGTGAGTAACAGTTTACCTGGATAAAGACGTAAACCACGCCCCAATTGCTGTAGGAAAATCGTCAACGATTCAGTGGGACGAAGGAACAACACGACATCAACTTCGGGAATATCCACGCCTTCATTGAATATGTCTACCACGAAAAGATAGTTTATTTTGCCTTTCGCTAACTCGCGGTTTAATTGCTCTCGCTCACTATCTCGGTCAGAAGTCAGATAGTCGGCATTCAAACCAGCAGCATTAAACTGCTCGGCCATATAGCGTGCATGCTCTTTTGAAGCACAAAAGCCCAACGCTTTACATTTAGTTTCATCTGGAAGATAGTAGTGGAGTTTATCGATAATCAGTCCCACGCGTTCCTGATTACATAATTTTCGGTTAATTTCGTCGCAATATATTTATTTCCTTGCATCAAATCTTCGGCTCTTAAATCGGTATTATCACTGATACATAGATACTGAAATGGGGTGAGTAAGCCTTCGTCAAGAGCCATAGGAAGTCGAATTTCAGCACTAATCTGGTTGCCAAAGTCTGGGGGTGGGGGTGAGCTGACTATCACTCTATATCTTCTTTTGCCATAATTCTATCTCTCTTCCTATCACTTTTGTCGATTAAAATTTGTTGAATAAGATAAAAAACTGTAACTTTGCGATATTGTTAACTTAATCTTTGACATAATGACGGATGAACAACACAATCATGATGTGTGCTGAAATGGTTCGGCTATTGCATGGAGACCTTCCTACCTTAGTTAGTATTTTATGACTGACAACATAGAAAATGTGGCTTGATGTTGTTGCATTCGCATTATATAGTGTATGAGAAAAACGGTTTTGCATGAAGTGTAAAGTTGCAGTTTTGACTTTAATGGTGTTATGCTGTGGTTCTGTTCAGAGCCATACGAATAAGGTATATACATCACGTCCCTTGCGGATTTGGTTTGATTCTCCCTGTAGTCTGAAAGGAAAGGCCGTGTGGTATGGGGGGAATCCCATGGCATGGAAGGATGGAAAAAAGCCTGAAATGGCCGGCAATTCGTCGAAAAACGCTGATCAAGAGTGGGAGTCGGCTTCGCTTCCCATTGGTAATGGCAGTGTGGGGGCCAATATTTTTGGTTCGATTTCGGCTGAACGCATCACGTTAAACGAAAAGAGTTTGTGGCGCGGAGGACCCGGAGTGAGTCATGATGCAAGCTATTATTGGAATGTAAATGATAATAATGTTTTTCCAGTAAATATAGATGATGGTCATGATGCAAGCTATTATTGGAATGTAAATAAGCATAGTGCCTCGGTGTTGAAAGACATTCGGGCAGCCTTTTTGGCTGGCGACAAGGCCAAAGCCGATAGCCTTACACGCAAAAACTTCAATGGTTGGGCCTCTTATGAGCAAAGGGATGAGAAGCCTTTCCGCTTTGGCAATTTCACCACGATGGGCGAGTTGTTCATCGAAACAGGGCTGACGGAAGAGGGCATCAGCCACTATCGTCGCGAACTTTCTTTAGATTCGGCGCGCACCTTGGTGCAGTTCAACCAAAATGGGGTGTGCTATCAGCGCACAGCCTTTGTCTCTTATCCCGATAATGTCTTGGTGTTGCGGTTCAAAGCTAATGCCAAAGGCAAACAAAACCTAAACTTTTCTTATGCTCCCAACCCTGTTTCTACAGGACAAATGCAGGCTGATGGCGCCAATGGTTTAGTCTATCGAGGTGCTTTAGACGATAATGGCATGCAATATGTCGTGCGTATTCAGGCCGTGACAAAAGGCGGAAGTGTGACAAACGAGCATGATACGCTGAAAATACGCCATGCCGATGAGGTGATGTTTCTTATCACGGCAGACACCGATTACCGCATTAACTTCAATCCAGATTTTACGAATCCTAAGACCTATGTTGGCGTTCAACCCGAGGTAACGACTCAAACGTGGATGCAACAAGCTGAAAAGAAAGACTATAATCAACTTTTCTCACGCCATTATCGCGACTATTCGGCACTCTTTCAGCGTGTGAAACTGCGCCTGAATCCGTCTAACCGTGCCGCTGACGACAAGCCCACTGCACAACGTTTAGAGGCCTATCGCAACGGCACTACCGACAATGCGTTGGAAGAACTCTATTATCAATTTGGCCGATATCTGCTTATTGCCAGTTCGCGTCCAGGCACTTTGCCTGCCAATCTGCAAGGACTTTGGCACAACAATGTCGATGGACCATGGCATGTGGACTATCATAACAACATCAATTTGCAAATGAACTATTGGCCCGTTCATACCACTCATTTGGATGAATGTGCCCTGCCGCTGATTGATTTTGTACGCTCTTTGGTGAAACCCGGTGCCGAAACAGCCAAAGCCTACTATGGGGCGAGAGGCTGGACAACGTCGGTTTCGAGCAACATCTTTGGCTTTACAGCTCCTCTTTCGAGTGAAGATATGTCGTGGAATCTATGCCCTATGGGTGGTCCTTGGCTTGCAACACACTTGTGGGAGTACTATGATTTCACACGCGATAAACAGCTGTTGCGCTCTACACTCTATGACCTCATAAAGCAAAGTGCCGACTTTGCCGTTGACTATCTGTGGCGAAAACCCGATGGAACCTATACCGCTGCACCCTCAACTTCGCCCGAACATGGGCCTATTGATGAGGGAGTGACCTTCGTCCACGCTGTGATTCGCGAGATATTACTTGATGCTATCGCTGCAAGTAAAGTGCTTGGGGTAGACGTTGAGGCTCGAAAGCAGTGGCAACAGGTGCTCAATCATCTTGCGCCTTACCGCATAGGACGCTATGGACAGCTGCAAGAGTGGTCGGAAGATATCGATGATCCAAACGACCATCACCGCCATGTCAACCACCTCTTCGGCTTGCATCCCGGCCACACAATTACGCCATCGGCAACTCCCGACTTGGCAAAGGCATCGCGAGTGGTGCTTGAACATCGTGGAGATGGAGCCACAGGATGGAGCATGGGATGGAAGATTAACCAGTGGGCACGCCTGCAAGACGGCAATCATGCTTATCTGTTGGTGCGCAATCTGTTGAAAAACGGAACCTTAAATAACCTTTGGGATACTCATCCTCCTTTCCAAATTGATGGCAACTTTGGCGGAACAGCCGGCATCACCGAAATGCTTTTGCAGAGTCATGCAGGCTTCATTCAGTTCTTACCTGCCTTGCCTGACAGTTGGAAACAGGGCGAAGTGAGCGGTCTCAGGGCACGCGGTGGCTTCGAAGTGAGCCTGAAGTGGAACGAGGGAACACTGCAATCAGCCACAATCAAGTCGTTGGCTGGTGAGCCATGTAACCTCAACTATCGCGGTAATTCCATTCATTTTGTCACGCAAAAAGGTAGAAATTACGAGGTGAAATGGGTCAAAGGACGGCTTGAAATGCGTCAAATCGCGAGCCGTTCTCATTAAGCCAGGCGGATGGAATCAGGCAAAGCGAATTCCAAAAAGACAACAATTAATTAACATGTATATATCCTAACTATTAATAACAAAAATAAATGTCTATGAAGAATGAATAAAACTATTATCTAATCATGTATGACCCAGTATATAATTTTTGAGTCAGAGTAACCTAATAATAACTAAAATCTAAGTAAATGACGTATTTAAGACGTAACAAAAGTAAGACTTTGTTTGCCTTGGCGCTGCTGAGTGCAAATCTAAGTCCATGTAATGCAGCGACTGCTTTGCCTGTTACTATTGCACAACAGCAAAGTGAATGTAAGGGCGCTGTACTTGATGTGAATGGCGATCCCATTATTGGTGCTTCAGTCACAGCTACAGTTAATGGCCAGAATTAATCCGGCAAAACGAAATGTATCGCTTTTGCAAAACGAAATGTGATTTTTTTGTGTAAAACGAAATGTGCTAAAATAGAGGCGCACACACAACAATTATAAAGCCGACCTGTACATCGTACCGGGTCGGCTTTGTCTATACACCGTGTTCAAATCTTATATTCTCATTCGGTATCTTTCGGTCTGTGGCTTTCGAATATGTTGAGCAAGTCGGCCGACAACAACGACCGCTGTTCATTAAGCAAGCAGCGGATGAAACCTTTTGGGTTATGCTGTACCTTCCCGGACATAATAATCTTGCTTATTATGGTATTTGTTCGTTGTTCAAATGCTATTTAAACATCATTCTTACACAGCATTATATCGGTGTAGGTGGCATTGAAGTTTGTGTGGGCATTGAATGTGGTTTTGGTGCAGCCTTCGAACGGATTGCCGAGATTGTGGTTCTTGCCTATCCAGTCACATAACTCGATGATAGAGGACTTGTTGGAGGTGAAATAGATGAAGCGGTGGCCGTGGAGGACGTGCAGCACATCGAGGTAGTCGGCGAGTTTCCAATACATTTTATAGGTCTTGCAGTCGGTACTCAGATAGGGCGGGTCGACGAGGAAGACTACACCAGGCATATCTTTATATTGCTGGAAGATTTGTTTGTAATCGGCCGACACAATGGTTAGTCCTTCGAGATAATCATTGCTGAGCGGATAATCAGTTTTCCGGATGCGGTTGTAGAGCATTTCTCGACGAAATTCGTCGAGGCTTTGCTTATAGTGCATGGCGAACATGATGGAGGAGGAAAGCGTGACGTAATCAACGTAGCCATAGCGCACCTGATGCTCTTCGATACATTGCAGCACGCGCTGTCGATGCTCTCCAATAATGGCTTTGCCACGTGGATAGTCGTTAAGAATGAGGCGCAGCTGTGCAAGTAGTTCATTGGTTTGCGGGATATGCGCAAGTCGGTTGCGATAGCCATCGAAATCATTGTAAACCACAGTAGCATTAGGTTTTTCATGCTTGGCGATATGCGACAATAACCCGCTGTCACCGAAGAGATCTACAAAGGTGGCAGTGTCGGGAAATTGCTTTAACACGTTCTTAAATTCACGCACGAACATGCGTTTTTGTCCCTGAAAAGGGAGGGGTGCCGAAAGATAGCATTTGCTCATACGTTTTATTTTTAGTGGTTGATTGTGGCAGCAAAGGTAAGCTGTTTGCTGCGTACAGCCGCGGGCAGAGTAGGCTTTCACACTGCACACGGGTTGCAGTCAGCTTGAAACTTTTTGATAAGGCTGTAGATCTTTCGTTCGCTAACGGCATACTCTTCGGCAAGGTGAGCCACGGCATAGGACACTTTCTCGCCTTGTGCCGTCAGCTGCTTGTATTCTGTGTATAAATCAATATAGTCAGCATCTTCTAATCGGATGCCAGTCAATTTGAGTCTTTTTATCAATTCCCTGTTAAATTTCAATACATCTATTATCTTCATTGTCATAATTCTTAGTATCTTTGTATCGTCTCACTTTTTTAGCAAACATAAAAACCCATAAGGTGCAGCAAAGGGCATTTGCCCCCGGCTGTGCGCCTTATGGGTGTATTGTTTGATAGTAAGTGAGACAACTATTTTAACAAGCCGGGGGCTTTTCTTTTTGCCCACTCCCGGAAGGGCTTATAACAGCTTTGCAGAGAGTAATCTGTGAAGGTCGACTGCAAGTTTATGAATCACCATCCTGCGCCAGCCATGCATCAAAGACGTTCATTGTGCCTGATTGAGAACAGCTTCAGGAAACTTTCGAACGGCGTAAGCACTTCTATTTTGCCAGAACAATAGGAAAGTAAGGTACGTAGCTGATCAAGTGTCCACAGGTTCCCGATTTCGTAACCATGTCCATATACAGCGAGGGCACCATTCTCGGATACGGCTTCGCCAATGATGCGCTGATAGTCTTTCAACAGCGTGGCGATATGTATTCTCCATAGCTGATAGGACTTTGCGGTCTTGGGTATCGTCTGTCCTGTGGTGTCATTCCCTTTGTAGATGGTGTAGCCATAGTCGAAGTAATCGCATACGACGGGCTGGAAGTTGCTTTTGAGCTGTGAAGAGGGCGTTACCCACCCGTGGCATTCTACACCAAGACTTTCTACGACCGACTTTCCTTTTTGCATTGCAGTCCTGACAGTATCCTCAGTGATGGTGTCTGCACTGAAAGCCCCTATGCCATGGGCAAGCAGTTCAAAACCTTCGTTGTGGAAAATCCGATATCTCTCCGAAGCTGTGATGATGGCAAAGCCGCATTTTACATTGAACTCGTCAAAGACTTTCTTGATATCACTGTCCTGCGAAGTTGAGTCATCAAAGGTGAAGTTGATGGAACTCCTATTTTTCATAAAGAGATAGTTCCTTGGCGTAGATGCGGATACACCTTTATCCACCTGTTTCTGTAAACTGTTTACCCGCTCAGTCAGACTTGCTGACGACCCAATCATCCTGAGTCTGACATCGTTGTCATCAGTAGTCCCCGTGACTGTAGATGTCGCTATGATATAGGCTGTATCTTTGGGCAATGTCAATTCCGCCGTTTGTCTATTACCTTCTGTCATCACTACACCATCAAGGAAATTATTATTCTTATCCCATGCACTTATTGCGTATGTGGCAGAAGACTGCGAATTATAGTGTAACGCTACAGATTTGGTGCCATCCGGAATAGTTGTCAGTCTAAACGAGACCCAGCCCTTGTCGCCGGAATGAACGGCCTTATCCTTTACATAAACGCGTTGTTCTCTCAGAGCAAACGCATCAATGGTGTAGACAATGCCGCGCAGTTCACGGGCGAGGGCACTGATGTCGGTCGTGTTCTTTACGAGCGACCCCTCCATTTTCCCCACTGCGGCTTGTATGCCTTCAATCCGGACATAAGCTTCATCCTCTGTCACACTGCCAGTATGAATTGTCAGTCTTATACCGTCTACCCCCGCAGGAACAGTGTATGTAGCCTCTACAATCTGACTACTTCCGACAATAGACTTCGCAACGATACATGTATTTCCACTATACGCCGCAAGAGCCAATGTATTCTCACTGCCACAGGCTTTATACCTGACAGTATCTCCCGTCTTTACGGGCAGAAGTTGACTGAACCGATACACACCACTTGTAGTGACCAGATCACCAGTATTTTTCACATAACCCTGTGTAAAGGATAGTGGATGATTGAGACCGACTATCTCCTGCGCCAAATCTGCCACCTTATTCTCGAGATTTCCATAGATGCCTGTATGTGTCGCAAGGGTAATCCACTTCCCGTCAGTGAACATATTTTCAGTCCAGTTTTCTCCATGTTGCAGGACATAGATTACTTTTTCGGCAGGATTTGAAGGCAGGGCATCAACAGCCTTGTAACTCATATTCGGGATAGCAGACAGCTTCTCGTTTATCTCATTTTTCGAGTAGGTATCCGTCTTCTTGTAGAATTCCGTCAGGTCTCCAGCAGCCTTGAATAGATCAAAGGACTGCCGCAGAACATCGTGTTCTCTGCGTAGACTGTCACCCTGCTTCTTGTCGAACTTTTCATTGAGGAATTCCGGCAGATTCTTCACGTTGTCTACCCTAATGGAATCTGACTTGTGAATAAAGCTGTCCATAAGGGATGCAAACTGCTGTCCCGTGGGATATTTTCCGCTGCGGAACCACTCCTTCAGTTGTGATATGCTTGTTATCGCCATTTGACTGATGTTTTAATGTTATTCGAACGTCGTTAATTTATTTCACTCGCATAATGTAGGCAAGCACGTAATAGGGTGGACGGTTCTCATGCTGCCCATTCAAGCCTGTGTAGCCTGTCAGGTAGGCATAACCACCGCCAGCTTTTGATGCCGATGTTCCTTGGTTATCCGATGAAGCCATATCTGGTTTAAAAGTCTTTCCAGCTTCGGTCACACCTTCGTTTCTCAACTCTGCTGCTATTGGGAAATTCGCATTGTTTGCATTACTGTCGTCCGTGAAGACGTGTCTATGGGTTGGTAATTCATCGGTTGTCAGCCTGTGCATCTTCTCTCCACCCGTGTTTCCCTGGACATTGTATTCCTCGTCGGTCTCGTCCTGTCCGACGATAAACCGTCCCCGCAAGTCAGGTACGCGGAAGTATCCCCTACTCGTTCTGTAAGGGATTCCCGAAGCCGATTTTGCCATATTGAATGCTCCATCCAGTACAGTGGAAAGTTCCGGATAATCCTCCGTTTTCAGTTGCCTCCCGTCACAGAGCACGTAGTTGTCGGGGACATTCTTCCCCGCCCACATCTGCACGCAGCCCAGGGGGGAAGGCGCAAGTCTTTGGAGATCCTCTTCATGCTGTTTCCTAAGCTCAGCGATGAGTTTCTCCAGTTCCGCATTGGTCTTGATGTATTTAAAATCTTCCCATTTGAAATTCTCCGTACCGAGCCCGGCTGCAAGTATCCGTCGCACATAAGCCTTCGGGTAGCTGTAGCCCTGTGCCTGCACACCGATATCCTCTGTTTTTACACATACACCTGTTGTCACACTACCGCCCTCGAAATAGAGCACCTCACCGTCGGGGAAATCCTTCGTCTTAACGAACACATACCCTTCACCGACACTGGTTCCGGCTTCATCAGGCCGACAGCCGGTCAGTACTGACTTGTCGCCAGCAATATTCCCGAGCACGGCCACGAGAGCCGTATTCATCTGCATGGCATCCATCGTCTCACAGTCCAAGGGAAAGTCCCTGTTTGGCTGCTGCAAAAAATTTGCTATTACCGTTTTCATTTCCTTCTATATTTCGTTGATAGTTCATTGTCCATTTTTTCCCTGCTAACTTATAGGCGTCCACCATGGCACGCAGCCGAGCCATGTCTGCCTCCTCCGCCACCTCCATCGGCACGTTCACGGTGAAGTTACTGCCGGCTGCACCGCCGAAGCCCTGAACATTGATGATGACGGGAAGTTCGGCCTTCCTGTGCCGGAGCCGTCTGACACGTGCTGTCTCTCGCTTGAAGATAAAGACATGGTCTGTCTCTTTCTCTTCCGTATCCGTAATCGTAATTTTGCGTTGGATAGGGTCGAAGGCATCGTTCAGCATTCCACGTAGATGGCATACCTGCCCATTGTGCTTTATCTCGTAATCCCGTTCTTCCTTCCAGGAGAGGAATTCCATGTAGGCAATAACTATTCCCTGCATGAGGCTTCTCAGTAGGCTGGTCATTACAGGCTTTCTCAGGCATACGGGAAGTAGCTCAACGGCTAATCGTTTAAAGTCTGTCCGCTGCATGGTCAGTACGCTTTCATGTTAATTGTGATACTTCTTTCCTCGAAATAGCCTGCTGCCGGCACATATCGGGCATTGATAAGGTCTCTTTTCCCGTTTTCCTCTGCCTGCGCGTATGCTGTCTTGAGTTCGACTATTTTCACCCCCTCTACCACTTGCAGTGTGTCTGTCAGTGCCATGTTCGTATATTCCCCGTTGAAAGGTAGGTTTCTTATGTAATTCCCGATGGCCTCCCGGCAGTTTTCTTCTACCGACGAAGGCAGCAGTACGGAATTGTAGTAGATATCCAGCTCACAGTCAAACCGGTCGGGCTTGCGGTTGACCAGGCTAATCCTTACTCCCGCGTCCTTTATCTCTGCAAGGTAGGCAGCCACCTCATGTTCTGTTTCTGTGTCCAAGGGACTTCGCCGGCCGTCTTTTTCTCCGGCGACCTTTACGATTAGAATTGAAGAATCAGGGCTTTCAGAGGCTGCGGCATACTTAACCACCCTTGCCTGGGCAATCTCCGACTCTGTCATTCCCTCCATGTCGTATCGGTCGGTATCCTGTTGCAACTCGTGCCCATGCATGAACCGCAGCGTGCGGTCCCGATACCATTTTGCGCGGTGCGGAGTCTCGGCTTCGATAAGGTGTTCCACCTCCGACTTATAGTCGGCCACAATACTTTCCAGCACCCAAACCGCTACCGCCACGATGTATAGCAGCAGACTCTCCACACTCACCCGGCTGAAGGTTCCATAGAAGTCGGTCCCGACCTCGAAGCCGTATGCCTTTGCGAGGTCGTTATTGTGCATGAAATCCGTCATCATGCATTCCTTGATTTCCGCTATTGTTCTCATATTCTGTTTTGTTATTACTTTCTCGTCTTTACAGGATTTCAAAGTCCACACCCACGCACATCTCCGAAATGCCGCCATGTTCCTGTTCCGTCTCCGCATACAGTGAACAGGCTGGAAAGATGTCATTGGTCTTACTATAAGCTTGCATGCGCTTGTTCGGTACTTCGGGCAACAGCAGCCGCCGTCCGGCCTCCAGTTTCGCTGCAGGACTTATCCCGTTCAGTCGTGCCAAGTCCATGATGGTATCAGCAGTACCTGTCTCTTGTATAGCTATGTCCGCCAGTGTCTGACCGTCCTTTACTTCAACTTCCATCTTACAACAAAATAAACAACCGATATCAGTGCCAGGCAGAACGCTATAAAGCCAATCTTCATAGCTGCTTTTTCTACCCAGCTCAATTCCTTTTCCTTGTAAACGACTTTGGTTTTTTCCCTGTAGTGTTTATGCTCCTTGTCATGTGTAGTTATACGGATAGTGTCATGCACCGCTACCTTTCCTTCAATTGCTGCTCCCGGCAGACTTTCAAGCGTATGTATCAGCATGCCGTCATGGAGACTTGCCACCGATCGGTACAGGCCATTCTCCAATACGGAACTTGTATCTCGCGTTACCTGCTGCTTGTAATATTCGGGTAGTGGAAGGGAAACGGGTACAAGACGCCCGGTTATCTTCACCGTATCGTGGCTGACGACGTGGAACGTGTCGCGGCTGACATTCTCCACCGGCACATACACCTTGTGGGAGCATCCTGCACAGGCAAGAGTCGTCAAGATAAGACACAAAAATAATTTCACTGTTTTCATACGTCTGTCGTTAGATTAGATATCTGCATATTCTGTCTTCGCGTCGAAGCACGGACAGGCTTTTATGTATTCGCCTGGCGTAATCCGCCCGTCATGGTTGAGATCGGGCGAAAAGTCGCGGTGCCCCTGAATGGTCGCTGCCGGGTATTTCCCGTGCAGCAGCTTCAGCAGCGTGCGCAGGGTCGTTTTCTGTTCCGCCGTGCGGTTGTCCGTGGGCTTCCCCTTTTCGCTGATACCGCCTATGTAGGCCACGTTGATTGTGACCGCATTAAAGCCTTTCACACCGTTGCTTACTTCCTCTTCCGACAGCAGTTGTGTGACTGTGCCATCGGCAGCTACCACGTAGTGATAACCTGGCCTCTTCCAGCCTTTCCGTCTAAACTCTGTCTGCAATTCCGCTATTGTCTGTGTCTGCAGGCTTGCCGTGCAATGCACGGCGATGTATTTGATAACTCTCATACTTTCTTTGCATGTAAGGTTTCCAAGGCCTCTGTCACATCTTCGGGGCGCACATTCAGTTTACTTGCAATCTCGCCCGCCAGTGCCTTCTTCAGAATCTTCAAGAAAGGCATGTTCGGGAAGCAGATCAGCATACTGCCTGCCGTACTCCAGAGTTCCACCAGAATGATTCCGATGCAGATGACACCGGTAGTCAGCCCGCTACCGACACCCAGCAATTTATCAATCAGGATAAAGATAAAAACAGCCGTACCGTACACGGCGAGCTTGGCGAAAGTGTCGCGTGCCAGTCCGCTCAGCGCGAAGCGTTTCTGCATTAGGCTTGCCGCGATGCCCCAAATGGCATCGAGCATGACTGCCATAGCCGTGAAGCCCACCATTTTCTCATAACCTACGATAAAATTCATTAGCAGCATAACTACACACAGAAGCCTGCCCCACACTGTGGAGAGAGCCTCAATAAGTTTTTGTAAAAAATGTTCTATCATCATTGTATCTCTAAATTGTATCTTTAATATGTTGCGTCAATGTCTATACTTTTCAGTGTGAGCCTTATGCCGTTCACCTTTTGTCCGTCCATCTCTAATTGCTCGCGGATAAGGCTACGCCAATACAGCGGGTCGTTGTCTTGCAGCATGTCGCTGATTCCACAACCTATCTGCGGATACTCCTTGAGTTCCCCTTTATGCAGTGCCAGTATCAGGGCTTGGTTTTGCCTTGTCGGATCGCCTATGGGTAGCCCAGTGGTGATAAATCCGTGCGCATCTTTCTTCACGCTCGGTAGCAGTTCCATGTCCGTCAGCAACAGTCCTCTCATACGCTTTATGCTTAATGCTTGATATTCTCATCCTCGTAATCCGCCCGTTTGAGTTCCGCAGCTGGTACGGTCGGAGCCGTTGTCGGGCCGTTCGGGGCGGTATGTATATGGGTGTTGAATACCTTTACGAGTTCGTTGATTTTCGCCGTCAGCAAGTCAATCTTCACCAGCCCGCCGAGTTTTCCTCCGTTGATGACGATCCTTTCAATGCTGTCCACTGCCAACACCACCAGCTGCGACATATCCCCAGACAAGCTGCCCACGATCACAGCTGAACCAATCCGTGGTACCACCAGCATGTCATCATCTCTTGAAGCCTCCGAGGCCCGGAGCCTTACATCTGTGACCGTCAGGCTTCCCATTTTTACGTCACACAGTTCACCTTCTACTTTTGTCACAATGCCTTGTGCCAGTGTTATCCGCCCGGGGTTGCCGCGTGTCAGTCTGAGCATTTCTGCCAATTCTTTGTATCTGTCCATTTTTGTCAACTCAATTTAAAACCTAATTCTATCTTCCGCTTTCCGCCTTCCCGTGAAAAGGTCGTTGTGACGCTCCTGACGAAGTACGTGCCATCCTTTTTCGGATAGTCTCCGTCGTGCAGGACTGCACTGTCTCCAGGAACACATTCCGGTATCAGCCAGGTGGTGATGCTCCCGTCGTAGCCATCAAAACTGCGCCGTCGAATTTCTAACTCACCACGCATTCTCATACTTGCCTCGTCCGAAGTGGCACATTTTATCTCTACTTTCTCACCACCCGTCGATCCTACCTCGATTTCCCTTACGGTGCCGTCAGGCATGTTGGCCTTCACTACAACCCTGATTCGCTTGTCAGCAGCATTCCTGTAAGTGAGGTCCTCCTGTTCCACATTCTGTGCAAAGTCGTAATACCGTTCACGGCCCACCACGGCCCCCGGAGGATGCACGTGCAGCGTCCCGTCCTTCAGATAGATATCCGCGCCGCATTCCTCCTGTATTTTTTTCAGCACGTCGTAACCCGTAGCCGAATGAATGATGAACTTTGCATACGTCCATTTGTAGGAACAGTCTATATTGTAGTTCTTTCTCACACCACGGACGACCTTTCTCAGCAACTGCTCCAATGGAACCTTCTTGAGTTCTTCATTTTTCAACTCTTTCCTGAATGAAAAAAGGTCGTCTTCGCAATACAGTTTTATATTCCCTCCATCCGTTGAAATCCGCTGCAGCCAGCCTCTGAATTCTTCCTTCAGTCCCTCCTCTGTATAGCCTATTTTGATACTCACAGCGTCACCGCGATTAATCTTTCCCTCCACGTCCAGTGCCGTGTTGTATTCCGCACTGGGTAGCGTTATCGTTGCCACGTCGGCCAGCAGCTCCACACTTTTGTGGATTTCCACACTGTCCAACATTCCCAGCCGGTAGTCGCCTATACTGATTTCGTAGCCCATAGTGTACATCTGTCATTCTCCTTTTTAGTCTACCTCCGGGCGATGAGTAACTTGTAGATGTCATCGCTGTAGGCCGTTATCTCGTAGTTCTGATTCGTCGTTCCGCTCGTGAAGGGAATATCCCAGCTTTCTATCGCAATCTGCGTGATACCGAAAATCTCCAGTAGGGGGCAAAGTACTTTCACTTTCCCAGCCTCGCAATACCGGCGGAGCCGCTCCACGTCGTTTTTCGGATAGCGTCCGTCTCTTCCCAACAGCAGGCCTTCTATCTTTACTGTATAGTCATCCTGCGTCCAACGTTCCTTGATGCTCCCCCTGAGCCTTCCCTTGCTGACGTGCCGCCTCGTGATGATATTCTGTCCCGTGATGCTGATCATCGGCTCCTCGGGCAGCAGCCACTCCTCGGCACCCTCCGCGTCCAACCGGAGACTCAGCGGCATCACCATCGGAATCCCGAGAGCGTTCGTCCGGACGATGTCCTCCAGTTCTTCGTCGGTCATTCCCCGAAGTCCGCTAAAGTCGTTATTGTCCACTTCACGAAGAACGGTCTTACCCATCAGCCAATAGGGTGGCACCTTGCCACCCGTGACCCGCAAGGCCATGTTCTCAAGCAAAAAGCGTGTCGTATTCATCTGTCCGTACTCGTTGCGATGGCCAACGCCCGGTTGATGCTCTGCAGGATGGTCCGTTCAAGTTCCGCCGTGTCGGTCTTGTCGCTCATATAAACGTTTATATTATCGAAGAATTTGCCGATATGCATGTTGATGGAGGTGTTGCGGGTGCCACCGGTGGCTATCTCCTCAGCGGACTTGCGCCCACCTTTATGGCCTTTCTTCCCCTTACCAGGCTTTTCTTTGCCGAAGACAACAGCCTCCGTGCTTCCGACAAGCCCCGGCGTACTGATTTTGTTTCCGCTTCCCGCCGCCTGTTTCTTCTTATCCTTGTTCCTCTCGTTCTGTAGGTGGGCTTGGTAGTTCCCGCCGACCTTGCCGATGAGCTGCTTGGTACCGCTGACGGCCTTGGCTACACTCTCTGCACCAGATAGTTTCTTGAGACCTTCCGTGGCTGCGGAGGCCGCGCCTTTAAAGTCACCCGTGAAAAGTTTCCGGAGAGCCTCACCGAGTTTACCGAGCCCGGAAAGCATATCGTTGAACCGGTTGATGACATACTCCTTGATGATATTCCCAAAACCTTTCAGCGTGTCCCACATCGTAAGAATGAAGGCACGGAAGCCGGCAAACTTGTTCCAGCAATAAACGACAGCTGCGACCAATGCGGCGATACCTATAATAATAAGGCCGATGGGGTTTGCACTCATCGCTACGTTGAGAAGCCACTGCACGCCGGTCCATATCCTTGTTGCTGCGGTGACGATGCCCATAACCGCCGCATAGGCTGTCATGGCTATGGCGTGTGCATTGAAGACAACAGCTGCAACGCCGATGACCGCTGCAAGATAACCGATTTCCGTCTTGAACCGCAAAACAAAATCTATCACATGTTCGATGCCATGGATGACTTTCATTATCCCAGATGAGATGACGGGGACGATTTTGATAAGCAAGTCGAGTATCTTCGATATCAAGGGCTGTAGCTTTCCGTAGATATCGACGGCCTGCTGGATAACAATGTCCTTCACAGTTGCGAATTTTCCCGCTGCCGTCTGCGACTGCTTGTCCATCATGCCGAAGAACTTGCCCCCGGCACCGGTGGCATGGCGTATAGCCTGTGTGACGTTCTCAAAGGTAATCTGCCCCTTTGACATCTTGTCCTGAAGCTCGGCGTATGACTTGCCGGTCATCTTCGCAAGTTCCTGCAAGGGGTTGAAGCCGGCATTGATGAATTGCAGGTTATCCTGTCCTTGCAGCCTTCCGGCGGCCGATACCTGCCCGAGCACCAAAGACAGACTTTGCAGGCGATCCTTGTTTCCGCCGGAAATATCCCCTAACTGTTTCAGGAGGGGAAGCACTCTTCCGGTTTCCACACCGAAGTTCAGCATCGTTTTTGCGTTCTCCGTCAGGTCCAGCTTTCCGAAGGGGGAGGCTGCAGCGAATTTCGCAATCTCATCGAGCATGCCCTTGGCCTTAGTCTCACTACCCACCAAGGTTGTGAAAGCCACAGAAGTCTGCTCGGCTTCGGCACCGATCTTGGTGATAGCACCGACGGCCCCTGCGGCAAGCGCATAGGGATTGGTAAGGAGTGCCATGCCGGGAATGGACATCAGCGAACTCTTGAGTGAAGAAAACGAAAAAGCCTCGCGCAAGCGTGCCCCGGTAGCACGTGCCCTGCGCGATATCTCGTCCAGCTGGTTTGATGTCTGCCGGCTCACTGTCAGCACATTGCCACCGTCGGCCTGCAGTTTTATCAGAAACTTAAGTACGCTGTCCATTGGCTTCTTTTTCTATTCTTCTAATCTCTTTGAGCGAGCTGAGGGTCCATGCCCATTTTTCGTCCGGTAGGAGTTCAGGGTCTATACTCAGGTAATAGCGCAGCATGGTGTCAATGAAGATGATATCCTGTGCACTATTGAAGTCTTCGACCCCAGCCTCCTCTAAAGTTTTTTTATCTCGGCCTCCTTTACTTTCAGCACTTCGTCCATCTTGCTGACTACGGCCATGAAGAGTTCATCGTTGGTTTTGAGCTCTTCATCGCCGGCAACCCATAACTGCCCCAGCATTGTTTCACTCATTTTAATAGGGTCTTTGATGACGCTTGCGTAGCTTAAGTCGCGCCGTGTGGGACGATGCAGAATGCAGCTTTTGCCGTCGACGGTAATCTCAAAAAGGTCGCCGTGCTTCTTCTTCCACTCTTGTATCTGTTCTTTTGTAAACTTCATGATTCTGTAATTTAATTGAATGAATAACTTTTACCCCTGCCCTTTATTAGCAGGTGGGCGGAGGTCTTAAATGCTTTTCCTGTCGAGAAAGACAAAGGGGATGGTCTTTTCCTGAAACTTGTCACCCTGCTTCCACTCGGTGTTGTCTTCGGTGAACTCCACACCGACAAGAATGTCGGTCGTGATGGCATCACCACGTGTGGGATTGCCGTAAGCTACCACGATATCGAGCGCAACGCCAAGGATATCACCTTTGGCAGCCTGGCGCAAGGCGTTGTATTCGCTCTGCAGGACAGTTATCTCACCGCTATGGTCGTAGTTGCCCGACTGTACAGCGTGAGGCTTGTTGCCTTTTGCATAGACCAGCTCCTTTTCTTTCTTGGTGTTATACTTGATGCCGCGGATACCGGTGACGGGGCGTCCGGCCATCACGACATCAATGTCCGCCCATTCGTATTCTCTGCTGTTAAACATATTCTTTTACGTTTAAAGCCTCACCCCCAGCCCCTCTCCGAAGATAGGGAGTAGCATGCCTGGAGGATTGGCTATTAGTTTTTATTTTCCTGTTTCGACCTGAAAGCCGAGTTTTACGTCTACGTAACGAGCGTACCCGAACGGCCGCACCTTCAGCGTGAGTTCAATCTTCGAGGTAGAGAGAACATTTTGTGTCGGGTCGACGTAAGCCTTGCAGCCTGTGCCGTCGGTATCGGCAGACAGTTCGCCCGCTGCAGTCATAGCGCGGTTGACGGCATTCTCCATCATCTGCTGCCAGGCCATGATGATGCCATGCTGGAGGGTTCCGTCTTCATTAACGGACAGCTCATCCATCATCAGCTCAAGCAAGGCGGCGTAGGCGATACGGTATGCCTTGTCGATGGTACGGCGCGCCGTGATATGGGCATAATCGTCGGTCTGCTCGCAGGCCAGGCGGTCATCGGTGAAGAAGTAGCCTGCTTTGCCCACGTACTTGCGCGGAGTGATGTAGCCGGCATCGTAGAGGTCACTCATAGCCGAGGCGTTCTCTTCCACTGGCTTTTCGCCGATGAACATGGCGACGGGCTTGAGCGCACCGTTCTTCACACGCGCTATATTACGCTGCACCGGCAGCGTGGCCAGTCGGCCCGCCATCAACCCAACTGCAGCCCCCTCTGAGGCTTTCACCGTGTCACCGATGAGCACGCCAACGCGGTTGTAGGCCTCCTTGTGCAGGTCTTTCACTGTACCGTCCTTGTAACCGCGGCCTTCCAAAATGAAAAAGAGCGGAGCATAGAGCGAGGTCGTAGCCCATTCGGCCAGCTGCTGCGCCTTGGGCAGAGCAGTAAAAAGGTCGTTGTCAAGTCCGTTCGTTGTGATGGTCGCCTCGCGCCCATCTCCTGCTACGAAAATACCGCGCAGGGCACCGTTCTCGGCCGTGATGAGTTCCTTAATGACTCCCGTGTCCTTATCGCAGAGCTCGGTGAAAGTCTTGGTCTTGTCAACCGGGAAGATGATAAGCTTCGTTCCTTCCTCCGCCTCTGTATAAAAGTCCTGCACATGCTTGTACAAGCGGGGGTTATTCTCGGCTGTCACCCCCAGCGCATCTAATTCGTCGAAGGTATGCAAGGTATAGGCCTTACCGAGTTCGAGTTTCTTCGTGACAGCTGCTGCGCCGCACACGAGGGCAAAGAGTCCATCGGGGCTTTCCCCGACAGTACCCAATTGCCCGTTCAGAAATTGTATTTTAATTCGTGGTAACATACGCACTCCTTTCTTATTTAGCGGCTTCAGCAAGCAGGTAGATACCCTTCTTGTCGTAGCGGCGTACCGAACCGCCCGTGCGGAGCAGGAACGAGTAAATATCACCATAGTACATGGGGTTGTTCGTTGAGTCGAACATTTTTACTTCGCCCAGTGCGCGGCTCACCGATTTGTCGTGCCATGCCAGCGCGGCAGCCAACTCACCGGCAGCAGCTTCTTCGCTCCACGGCAGCAAGGTCTTATCGTTCTTTACACGAAGGACCTTACTGCGCTTCATGATGTTAAGTCCGTAGAGGTTACCCAGTACGCCGCGCTGCATGTCGGCCGAGTTTTGGAACATCCACTTGTCGCTCTCCGAGAGGTCGGCCAGCAGGTCGGCGTACATGTACGCATCGAGCAAGATGTAACGTCCCTCTTCTGGCACGTTGTCGGCATCCATGCGGGTCATGATGGCCAGCAGGTCATCCTTGGTGATGCGCTTGCGCTTGCCGGTGGCAGTTTCTGAGGTGTGTGCGTCACGCTCGACAGTACCGGTAGTAAGTAGTACATTGGCTGCAGGTACGCCTGCACCCCAACGCTCGAGCAGGTTCAAGTGCGCTTCATTCTGCAACTGACTGCGGTCATTGCTGATGATGGAGCTGCGCTTGTCATAGCTTAGTTCTACCGTGTCAATGTTCGGGATGTAGATTGGGTCGGTTGTCAACTCATCGATCTCGTACTCGAGGTCATTGTCTGTGCGGGTGTTGACTGTCGCAGGCTTTGCCGTGCGGTTCTTCTTCACGTTTGAAGGCTTACCCGCGTTGGGGATAATTACCTTATGTGCCTTGACGAAAACCGAATCGTCTACTGATTTCGAGGCAAAGCTGTTGTCGGGGTAGAAGTTCTCTACCAGAGTGCCCTGCCAAATACTGATGTTTAATGCCATTTTCTTATTCTGTTTAAATGTTATTCAAATCGTGTTCGAATGCAATTCTACTCTTTGTAGTCTATGCCGAATTTCTCTTTGTACTTCGCCTTAAAAGCGTTCAGGTCAGCATTGCGCAGATTGGACAGCTGTCCAGCCTTATCCAGTTCGTCCCACGTCTTATCCGAGAGTGATGCGGGAGAGGTTCCGCCGTCGAACACATCAGTAATACGACGCTCAGGCTGGGGCTTCATGCTGTTGATGAGTTTCTCTGTATTTTCACGGTCGCTCTTCATAAGCGCCGTAAAACTCTCTTTCTGCGCATCGGTGATGCGCTTCTCGGCAATGGCCTTGTCGATGAAAGCCGTTACTTCTTTATCTTCCACCTCTTGCAATTTCTGCTTATAGGTGTTGACAGCCTTTTCCAGTGCGTCCACTTTTGTGGCCTTGTTCTCGAGATCGCGGATATGCGCGAGCACATCGTCTTCACTCGCCATGTTAGCGAATGAAGGGACCTTTTTGATAGAATCTAATAATCCCATTTCTTCATTTTGTTTTAATGGCTGCATCTGCAACCGGTTATTGAAATATGTATAAATCGCGTCTGTCGTTTGTGTGGGTACCGGCTCTTCTGCCATCTCATAGATGCCGTCGATAAGTTTTATCTCCAGTGCTTCGCGGGCGGAGAGCCAGTGGTCCTTTTCATCGAAGTATATAGATAGTACATCTTCCTTTTTCATACCGCACCGGCCTGCAATCATCCCGGCCAAGTCACCCTGCAGAGCTTCCATCTGTGCGGCCATCTCCCGGAGGTCTGATGCATTGCCCCACGCACCGCCGCTGACCGAGTGCAGCATCAGCTTGGCATAGGGCGACATATACAGGGGTTTACCACATAGAGCTATCACACCTGCAATACTGGCAGCCACACCATCAATATAGATAGTGATGTCGGCCTTGCTGTTTCTTAAGGCTGTATAAATAGCCATACCTGAAAATACATCACCGCCACAGCTGTTGATGCGCACATCTATCTTGTCATACTGTGCTTGTAGTGCCATCAGCTCGGCAACCACACGGGCACTGTCCACGTGTTGTCCGTCTCCGACATCGCCGTAAAGCAGGATAGCTACCTCACCGCCTTCCGAAGGGATTGTGTTGAAAAATTGTTTCTGCATTCCGTTGGTTTTTGACGCAAAGATAAGGGCACTTTTTGAGCTGACAAAACGACGAAAATGCAACGTCCATCCGTTCGTATATCATTGCATTTCAGTATTATAAGAGGTATTTTATATTTTTATAATCACACAAAAAACATGAACTTTGCATTCGTAACAACATATTCCAAATGAAGACGATAGACAAAAAGGGTATCGCGAAATCGCTGTATCTCGACGGAAATTATACACAAGAGGAGATTGCCGACAAGGTAGGTACCACCCGGCAGACGGTAAGCCGCTGGGTGAAGACGGAGAACTGGGAAGAGATAAAGGCTTCCGTTACCATCACGCCGGCACAGATCATCGCACAATGGAACCGACAGATCGTTGAAATCAACAAAAAAATCAATGCGCGGGCAGATGGTGAACGGTTTGCCACCACACAGGAAGCCGATGCACTCTCCAAGCTGGCCGGCTCCATCAAGAAGCTCGAGGGCGACATCGGTGTGCCCGATTGTGTGTCGGTAGCCATGCGCTTTCTGTCGTGGCTGCGGCCGCTGGACATAGAGGCAGCCAAACAGTTCAACAACCTCTTTGATGCATTTATCAAAGACCAAGCAAACAAAAGTAAGTCATGAGTAAGCTGACAGACAAGCAAGCCCTTGAGTTATGGCGCAGGTATAATGAAGGACTGGCCAAAGATATCGATGTCGATGAAAGTCTGTCGCGCTATGACATCGATAAAAAACGGGCGGAACTCGAGGCCGACCCCATAGCGTGGATACTGTATTTCTTTCCGACGTATGCCAAGTATGAGTTCGCGCCTTTCCAGGTGAAAGCCATCAGGCGCATCATAGCCAACGAGGAATGGTATGAGGTTCTCTCATGGAGTCGTGAGTTGGCGAAGTCGACCGTGGCGATGTTCGTCATTATGTACCTGACACTAACCAAGCGCAAGCGGTTTGTTGCGTTGGCTTCCGCCACCATTGATGCCGCCGAGCGTCTGTTGGCTCCTTATAAGATTAACTTCGAAAAGAACCCGCGCCTACAACAGTTCTACGGTAAACAGGAAGTATTGGGCATGTGGACGGACAGAGAGTTCAGTTGTGCCTGCGGTGCGAAGTTCATTGCCCTGGGTGCCGGTTCGGCCCCGCGTGGTATGCGAAACGAGGCCATCCGCCCCGATATTCTGTATTTCGATGACTATGACACTGACGAGGATTGCCGAAATCCCGTCACGCTCGATAAGAAATGGCAGTGGGCAGAACATGCCCTGTATCCCACACGCTCCATCTCAGAACCCACACTGGTGCTGTGGTGTGGCAATATCATCGCCAAAGACTGCTGTATCACGCGTGCCGGCAAGCTGGCCAACAGCTGGGACATTGTGAATATTCGGGACAAGAAAGGCCGTAGCACATGGCCGCAGAAGAACACAGAGGAGCAGATAGACCGCATATTGGCAAAAATATCTGTGCGTGCCCAGCAGGCCGAATACTTTAACAACCCCATCGCCGAAGGTAAGATTTTTAAGAATCT
>QWBZ01000170.1_pt1 | contig 23851 bp, 19 predicted proteins | sample 1972441 | NCBI WGS metagenome assembly QWBZ01 (sample SAMN09866721, study PRJNA288562) | Human oral metagenome isolate term6_saliva, whole genome shotgun sequencing... | isolation source: mouth | host: Homo sapiens | place: USA: California
TTCAGAAACCACGGGCACCGGGCGGGTAACCGGCTTGTCGGCGCGGTGAATCCCGGTGGTGCGCGGCTGGCTGGTGGTTACCGCCGGAGCGGGAGCAGCGGCGGGGGCTGAACGACGGGCCGGAGGCTGCATAGCCAGGTCGCCCTCGTCTTCCTCGTCAAAACCAGCAGCAATAACGGTCACGCGCACCTCGTCGCCGTAAGCGGGGTTGGTGACCGAACCGAAGATGATGTTGGCATCGGGGTGAGCGGCTTCACGCACCATCTCAGCAGCGCGCGAGACTTCCATAATGCTCAGGTCAGAGCCCCCCTGGAAGTACAGCAGTACACCCTGGGCACCGTTGATGGAGGTTTCCAGCAGCGGCGAGGAAACTGCCTGCTCGGTAGCGCGTAGGGCGCGGTCATCGCCGGTGGCGGTACCGATACCCATAAGTGCCGTACCGGCTCCCTGCATAACCGACTTGACGTCGTTGAAGTCAACGTTAACTTCACCGGGCGTAGTAATCAGCTCAGTAATACCCTGCACACCCTGCAGCAGCACCTTATCAGCCTCAATGAAGGCCTCAGTCATAGAGATGTTGGGGTCAGAGATAGCCAGCAGACGCTCGTTAGGAATAACGATTAGGGTGTCTACCTCTTCACGCAGAGCCTTAATGCCATTTTCGGCCTGGTTCATGCGGCGAGAGCCCTCAAAGTTGAAGGGGCGGGTGACCACACCAATGGTCAAGGCGCCTAGCTCACGGGCTAGACGAGCCACCACCGGAGCGCCACCGGTACCGGTACCGCCACCCTCACCTGCGGTTACGAAAACCATGTCCGCACCCTCAATGGATTCACGGATCTGGTCTTCATGGTCTTCAGCGGCCTTACGGCCGATGGTCGGGTCAGCGCCAGCGCCGAGGCCACGGGTGATCTCACGGCCGATGTCTAGCTTCACATCGGCGTCGGACATGATTAAGGCCTGAGCATCGGTATTGATGGCAATAAACTCGACACCCTTAAGTTCAGAATCGATCATGCGGTTAACTGCGTTAACGCCACCGCCACCAACGCCGACTACCTTAATAATCGCCTGGTAGTTCTGTGTCTCAACCAAAACTGTAGCCTTTCATTAAAATTCTAAACCTTAACTTTAGGTTTAGAATTTGTTTCCTAGATCACTCGCGCATAGATAACGCTACGTGCAAAATCGCCCCAAGTCATTATTTTCCTCGGTGTGTCTTGCGTGTTCCTAACCGCTATTTTTTAGTGGTTGGGTTAAGCGGATACGAAACATCATAAACCGATGCTTGTATGCTCAACAGCGTTTTTAACACACGCGCTTTGAGGGCTGGACGATCGTTGTCCCCCCAAATCACACTAGCCCCGGAAGACAACTTAAAACTCACATATCCGCTTTCAGTGGCGCTTGCCGAAACTACCTGTGAACGCACACTCTCATCAAGTGCACCCATTGCGGTAGTTATTGACTGCACCTGTACGGAATTAATTTTGCCGCTCGATTCGATAACTGCTAAACCAGCCGGCTGACTTGAGCGAGTCTCTAAAACTACCGCATCACCATCAAGTATCTGGTAACCCTTAGCAGTTTTTAACACCGCCACGGGCACACGCATAGTCACCATTACGTTTAAACCGCGTGGCCACTCACGCTCAATGGTTACGCTGCGTACGCGCACAAAGGCTTTATCCACCCGTTTGGCTTGTTTGGCGACGTCGATCAGCAGCAGGCTGCGTCCCTCTTGATCCCCAATCACCTTGGTCACCGAAGCTGGCGAAAGTTGCCCACCGGAGCCGCTAACCCTGATCTCACTCATACGCAAAGCAAACAGTGGCGAGGCTAGTGCCACCCAAGCCACCAGCGCCAGTACCACCACCACATAAACCAGGCGTTTGAGCTTGTTAAAGCTACGCTTACGGTTAGCTACACGCTGCTCTTCATAGCGCTGCTGTAAACCGTGGGAGACTACATGGTCATCAGTGCTAGCCAGGCTAGCTTCCGCTACTTTGGCGCTAGCAACTACCCCAGAGCTAGTGCGGGTGACGGCTTTACTAGGAGCTTTACTAGCTGGCTCACTGCGTGAAGAACGGCGCCCAGATGCGGGCCGTGAACGCGCTGCATTTTGGCGCTCATCGCGCTGGCGGGTTTCACTTTGGCGCGAGCTTACGCGTTGCTGAGCGCTTTCTCGCTGCCTACTACCAGCAGCTGAGCCAGTTTTAGCAGGCCCAGTGTTAGCGTCAGCAGATTGCCTTGGCTGCGCAGACTTAGCCGCCCCACGGGCAGCCCCGTTACTGCCATCCTTATTGATAGGCAGTGGGCGGGGAGTCTGGGGCCTTCTCACACGTTAAGTCTACTCACCGATAGCATCAATAATCACATTAGCAAGCTCAGTAACATCTCCGGCCCCTACAGTTAACACCAGATCACCAGGTTTAGCTTCACTAGCTAGCTGCAGGGCCCCGGCTTCACGCCCGCTGACGTATTGCACGTTAGTGCCATTAGCTAGCAGAGCCGAAGTGACCTGTGGGAAGTCTGCCTGAGTTTCACGAGCCGGGTAAATATCAATCACGATAGTCTTATCGGCCTTAGCTAAAGCCGCGCTGAAACGCTGAGCAAAGTTGCGGGTACGTGAGAACAGGTGGGGCTGGAAAAGTACCAGCAGTCGGCCGCCGCGCGCGTCGGCAACTTCGCGAGCTGCGCTCAGCAGTGCCTCAACCTCGGTGGGGTGGTGGGCGTAGTCATCCACTACCTCCACTCCCCTAGGCTCGCCGCGCTTTTCAAAGCGGCGCCCGGTGCCAGCAAAAGTACCTAAAGCGTCAGCCATCTGCTGGGCCTCAACTCCTAGCTCAATACCTGCCGCCCACGCTCCACAAGCATCTAGGGCTACGTGGTCGCCGGGAGTATGCAGGTTAAGCTGCGCCTGGTAGCGCTCGCCATCAGGGCCAACAAATTCCAAGCTGGCCTGGGTGCCGGTGGCGCTGCGGGAAGTAATAGTTAGCTGCGCACTGGCACAGCCGGGTACCTGAGCCTTAGCTTCAGGGGCGGTTAGGCCAAAGAAGGTTACGCGCTTACCAGCCTTAGCTGCCGCCATCCCCAAAGCCCGCGAACCGGCGTCGTCGGCGCAGGTAACCAGCAAACCGCCGGGCACTAGACGCTGACTAAAGTCCACAAAAGCCTGCTCAAAAGCCTCCCGGGTGCCGTAGTGGTCTAGATGGTCGGGCTCTACGTTAAGCACTACCTCCACGCGCGGGTGGTAGTTAAGGAAGGAACCATCCGACTCATCAGCTTCAGCCACCAGCATGGAACCATTACCCAGGTGACCGCCGGTACCCAAGGCAGAAACCGTGCCGCCAACCGCAAATGAGGGCTCCAAACCTAGCGAGCTAAAGGCCTGGGCCAGCATTCCTGAAGTGGTGGTTTTGCCGTGCGCACCGGCTACTGCCACAAAATCCTTACCTTCAGAGGCTAAAGCCAAAGCTTGTGAGCGGTGCAAAATTCGCTGGCCTCGGGCGCGGGCGCAGGCCAACTCCGGGTTGGCATCCTTAATGGCACTGGAGACCACCACAATTGCCTGCGGGTCAACATTTTCGGCGGCCTGGCCAATGAAAACCTTAATGCCCTGCTGCTCAAGCGCCTCGGTGACGGCACTGGCGCGGGCGTCAGAGCCGCGTACTTCAAAGCCGGACTGGGCTAGTAGCTCAGCCACTACGCTCATACCTGCCCCACCGATTCCAATCAGGTGAAACTGCGTCATGGTTACTCTCCTACTACCGACTCGATCAGGTCCACGAATTTGGCGGTGCCGTCGGGGTTACCGCAGCTGGCAGCCGCATGTGAAGCAACCTCCAGGCGGCGCGTGTTATTGGTCAGGTTGAACAGGTCAGCGATGTGGCTGGCGTTTAGCTTGTCATCAGCCACCAGTTTGCCACCGCCGGCAGCTACCACAGCGGCGGCATTTAGGCGCTGCTCACCGTTACCGATAGGCAGGGGCACGTACAGTGCCGGCAGGCCCACAGCGGTTAGTTCACTGACTGTGCCCGCGCCGGAGCGGCAAATTACCGCGTCGGCTGCGGCGTAGGCATATTCCATGCCGTCAAGGTATTCGAGTACATGGTAGTGGGTGGTGTCGGCCCCCTCCAGTAGCTGCAGCACCTGCTCACTCTTGCCTTTACCGGTTAGGTGCAGCACCTGCACTTGGCCCTGATAGTCGCGGTAGGCCTGGGCGACGGCGCGGTTAAGGCTCAGGGCCCCTAGCGAACCACCGGTGACCAGCACGGTGGGCAGCTGGGGGTCCAGGCCCAGTTCTTTGGCTCCCTGCTGGCGTAGCTGGGCGCGCTGGATCGGGTCCTGACGGCTGCGGGCCAGGGTGGTAATGGCTGCGCGCAGCGGCATACCGGTAACCTCGGTGACGCCGTGGCGGGCTTGCAAGGGCGTGTCGGGGAAGCTTAGTCCCAGCGCCACGGCCTGCTTAGCACCCAGCTTGTTAGCAATGCCAGGGCGGGCGTTTTGCTCCTGGATAACTACCGGCACACCCATGGACTTAGCAGCCCAGTATGCCGGCAGGGATACGTAGCCGCCGTAGCCTACGACGACGTCGGACTCGTTTTCTTCAATGGCCGCCTTGGCGCCGTCGATAGCCTCACGCAGACGGCCCGGCAAACGCAGGAAATCAGTGGAGGGCTTACGCGGCAGGGGCACTTTGGGGATATAGCGCAGCTCAAAACCGGCGGCGGGCACTAGTCGATCTTCAAGACCTTCATGGGTGCCTAGCACCAGCACTTGGGCGCCACGTTCACGCAGCTGCGCGGCGGTAGCCAGCAACGGGTTGACGTGACCAGCGGTACCTCCACCGGCTAGCAGAGCATTAATTTTCTTAGCCACGATGCCATATCCTCCATTTACTAAGAGCCTCGAGTACCGTGCGGCGGTTGGCTTGAGATTGTGAACGCAGTACAGCGATAGCGCTGGGCTCATTTCGAGCAAAACATGTAAGTACCCCTACCGCCAGCATGATGGCCACAGTTGATGAGCCACCTTTAGAAATTAGCGGTAGCGGTACGCCCAAAACCGGCAGCAAACCGGTAGCCACCATGATGTTAATCAGAGCCTGTCCCACCAGCCAGGTGCAGATCCCGGTGGTGGCAAACAGAATGTAGCGGTTGCGCACGTGGGCGCGCATCACGCGCATACAGCAGTAGCCGATCAACAGGAAAATTATTAGCACTGCCAAAGTACCTACCAGGCCGTGTTCTTCGCCCAAAACCGCATATACATAGTCGGATTCGGACTGGGTTAGGTAACCCCATTTTTCACGTGAACCATCACTGCCTACACCTAGCACTCCCCCGTGGGCGAAGGCGTATTCAGCGTGGTGAGGCTGGTAGGTCAGACCCGATTCGTCGTCGGCCAGGGAAGGCATATTCCACCAGGCAGAAATGCGGGCACGGCGATTGGCGCTCATATAGGTAAGGATGCTGATACCCACCGCTCCCAGGGTGCCGGTTATGGCCATGTATTTAGCCGGGAATTTAGCGATAACTAGCATCGCGGCCACAATCACCACCATTACCAGGGCTGAACCCAGGTCTTTACCAAGCACCACTAGGCCGGCTGTGGCCGCAACTATAAAGCCCATAAGCGCTAGGGCTACTCGGGAGGTAAGCGCCCCGGTGTAGCGGTCTAGCACTGCGGCTAGCGCCAAAATCAAAGCTAGTTTTGATAGCTCAGCGGGCTGCACCGGGCCAATTCCGGGCAGCTGCACCCAACCTGCGTTACCACCGATGGTCACCCCCAGGCTGGTGAAAATCAGCGTCTGTAAAATCGCCGCCGGCACCAGCATTAGCCAACCGTAGCGGATAATAATGGCTGGTTTTAGGCGGGAAACTCCCCAAGCTGCAGCGATACCCACCAGGTAGATCAAGGTGGTGCGCAAGTAGGGTTCATATAGTTGGGTAAGTGAGGCAGAGCCTTCTGAGTCACTGGCGATCTGCACCTGCTGGATAGAAATATCCATATACAGGCCAATTAGCACCAAGGTGGTGGCGCAGATAATCAGCAGATAGTAGCTAAGCGCATCAAACTGGTCTAGCCAGCTTTTAACGCCTCGATAGCGCCCGCGCACCCAGAAATAAGCTTGCTTCACATTAACCTACCTGGCCCGCGCGCGCTGCAACCTCCTGAGCAAACAGGTCACCGCGCTGGTTGTAGGAGACAAACTGGTCCCAAGAGGCACAAGCCGGGGACAAAATTACGCAGTCACCACTTTGAGCCATGCTAGCGGCTTGAGCCACCATGGTTTTGGCCAGTTCAGCAGGGCTTCCCTGGCCCACAATCGTGTAGGGCACCTGGGGGGCGTATTTAGCTAGCGGCTCAGTGATGAACTCAGGGTGCACCCCTAGCACCACTACCCCACGCAGCACCGGGGCCACCTGGCGCACCAGTTCGCTAAGGTCTGCGCCTTTAGCGTCGCCGCCAGCGATCCACACCACTGAGTTGGGGGCGTGTGACGCTAAAGCTGCGGCGGTGGCGTGAGCGGTGGTGCCTTTAGAGTCATCAACCCAGGCCACGTTGTCTATGGTGGCCACAGTCTGCAGACGGTGGGCCCCAGGGGTAAATCCACGTAGGCCCTTAGAGACAGCCTCTGGTTGCACCCCCGCTGCGCGCGCTAGAGCAGCTGCAGCTAGCGCGTCAGAAATAATATGGCTGGGTAGTGCCTCTAGCTTGCCGCCGGGGGCCAGGTGAGCCAGGTCTTCTAGCTCAGCCACAACCTGGGCGTTCTTATTGCACAAAGGCACAAAAGCGCGATCCACAATGGCGCCGTCGTCAATACCAAACTGGTTGATTTCAGGCACCGCGCGGCTTAAACCAATAGTGCGGCAGCCTTCACGCACATCTGCCTCTTGCACCATTTTTAGGGCAGCCTCGCTGGCTAGATCATAGATGGCAGCCAGCTGGGTGTTGGTATAAACCTTGGCTTTATCGGCGGCGTAAGCCTCCAGCGAGCCATGCCAGTTAAGGTGGTCAGCCGCCAGGTTCAGGCAGATAGATGCCAGCGGCTCTACTGACTTAGTCAGGTGCAGCTGGAAAGAGGATAGCTCCACAGCCAAAGCGTCATAGCCGCCTTCATCAACCACCTGGATGATGGGTTTACCAACATTGCCTACTGCCGGGGCGTTTAGCCCTTGGGCCTGCAAAATTGAGGCCAGCATATTGACGGTGGTGGTTTTGCCGTCAGTGCCGGTAATGGTTAGCCAGGGGCTGGCTGCGTTGGGGCCGACGGCGTGCAGACGCCAAGCTAGCTCCACCTCGCTAATCATTTCTACCGGGGCCACGCTAGCGGCCTGGTACAGCGCAGAGGAGGGGGCAATTCCCGGAGAGATAACTAGCAGGTCGCGGGCATGAGTGCGGATCTTGTCGGCCAAGGCCTCGGGGTCAGCATCAGTAAATACGCTGACGTTATCAAGCTCTTTACTAAGCGCCTCGCCAGCGCCAGCTTTAGCATCAAAAGCAATAACTTTAGCGCCGCGACGTGCCGCGACCTTAGCCACGGCACGCCCAGAAACCCCTAAACCAACTACGCTTACGGTACGTGAAGCTAGAAGCTCAGAGAAAGAATCAGACATGGTTGGCGGCCAACCATTCTGCATAGAACAGACCCAAACCTAGGGCCACACCCATAGAGGCCACAATCCAGAAACGTATCACTACGGTAACTTCAGGCATCCCGCCCACCTCAAAGTGGTGGTGAATGGGGGCCATCCTAAATACGCGCTTACGGGTGGCCTTGAAGTAACCGACCTGGATGACGTCACTCATAACCTCAACCAGGAACAGGAAGCCCAAGATTACCGCCAGGAATTCGGTGCGGGTAAGCACTGACAAACCAGCTACCGCGCCACCTAGAGCCAGGGAGCCGGTGTCACCCATAAAGATCTTAGCCGGAGCCGCATTCCACCACAGGAAGCCCAGGCAGGCGCTCATCAGCGAGATAGCAATCATGGTTAGGTCACGCGGGTCGCGCACCTCGTAGCAACCCAGGGCCTGGGCGTAGCCGCCCTGGCAAGACTGGTTGGACTGCCAAATCCCGATCATGGTGTAGCCGGCAAACACAATTGTTGAGCAGCCTGCGGCCAAACCATCCATACCGTCAGTTAGGTTAACCGCGTTAGACCAGGCGGTGATCAGGAAGTTACACCAAAGCACAAACAGCACCAGCCCCAGGGCAGTGCCCCAGGCAGCCAGGTCAAAACCGGTGTCGCGAACTGTGGAGATAGCGGTAGAACCGGGGGTGATACCCGCCTTGTTAGCGAAGAACAGGCAGCACACAGAGAAGGTGATACCCACAAAAGCCTGGCCAATGATCTTCTGCATCGGCTTTAGACCCAGTGAGCGCTCATGGGAAATCTTAACGTAGTCGTCAAAGAAACCAATTGCGCCTAGACCCACAATCAAAAACAGCAGCAGCAAACCTGAGGCGCGCGGAGTGCGCATATCAAACAGGTTAGCGGCCAGGTAACCCAGCACCGTGGCGATAATCATCACCAGGCCACCCATGGTGGGGGTGCCGCGCTTAGTGAAGTGGCTAGTGGGGCCATCTTGGCGGATGAATTGCCCATACTGCTTCTTGTGCAGAATACGGATCAGTAGCGGGGTGCCGGTTATGGACACCAGTAGGGATACGACCGCTGCTACCAGGTATGCAACCATTTAGGCGCGAACCTCCTTGAGATAGTCGGCAATTCGCCAGGCCCCTGAGGAGTGGGACCCTTTAACCAACACTGCATCGAAGTCTGTCACGATCTGATCGATCATGGCCAAGGCCTGATCAGCATCGTCAACGTAGGTGGTGGCAATGCCTAGCTCGCGGGCGCGGCGGGCAAGAGGCCGGGCAGCTTCGCCAATGGCCACAATGTCGCTCACGCCGGCCTCATGGGCCAGCTCGGCAGTGCGCGTATGCACTTGCTCAGAGGTGTCGCCTAGCTCCAGCATCTGCCCGGCTACAAACACCTTGCGGCGCCCCTCAGCTAGCTGTTTAAGTGCCACTAGTGCGGCAGTTACGGAGTCAATATTGGCGTTGTAAGAGTCGTCAATCAGCAGCACCTGTCCGCTTAGGCTACGCACATCCATACGGTGCGGGCTAAGGGCCTGTGCTTGGCTGAGTACCTGGGCGGCGGCTTGCAGATCAATGCCTACCACTAGGGCAATGGTTAGCGCCGCCAGGGCGTTGGCCACATGGTGCGCGCCCACTATCTGTAGCTGGACTGGGGCACTGGCGCCAGCGGTGCGGGCAGTGAAGCTGGCGCGTCCGTCGGGGCCGATGACGACGTCGTCGGCACGTACGTTAGCGGGGGCGCCAGAAGGCGAGAAGCTAAATACCGGGCCGGGAGCTAGCTCAGCCATGGCCATGGTGCGCGGGTCGTCAGCGTTTAAAATTGCCACCCCGCTACTACGCAAGCCCTGAATAATCTCACTCTTAGCACGGGCCACGGCCTCAACTGAACCAAAGCCACCCATGTGGGCATGACCCACCATAAGCACTGCGGCTACGTCCAGGGGCGCGATATCGGTCAGGTAGGCGATGTGCCCAGGCCCGGAGGCGCCCATTTCCAGCAGCAGGTAGCGGGTGTCATTGTCGGCTTCCAAAATGGTTAGCGGCAAGCCGATCTCGTTATTGAAAGAGGCCTGCGGGGCTACCGTGGGGCCCTGAGAGGCAAAAATCTGGCGGGTTAGATCCTTGGTGGTGGTTTTACCAACTGAGCCAGTCACGCCGGCCACGTCAAAGGGCAAACCGTTAGCTTCACGGTACTGGCGGATCTCGCGCAAGTAGCTGTAGGCAATTTTACCCAGCGCATCAACAGTGTCCTGGACGCGAATGTGGGGCACGTCCAGATCCTTGGAGCTGATAATCACAAGCCCCTTGGTGGAGTTGTAAGCGGCAGGCGCGTAGTCATGCCCGTCTACGTTTTCACCCACAATGGCCACAAAACAGCCGTGGTCACTGACCTGGCGTGAGTCAATAACTACCGGGGCGCTAACTAGCTCAGTGCCCTCAAGGCCCACCAGCTGACCTTCACAGGCGCTAGCTAGCCAAGCGGCGTCGCGACACATGCCACTCATTTGTCACCCCACTTGTCAGCGACCGCAGCGGCCATAACCGGAGCGTCGTTGTAAGGGATCTTGTCGTCGCCAACTTCCTGGTAGGGCTCGTGGCCCTTACCGGTGACGATTACGGTGTCGTCGGGGCCGGCTAGCTCTACGCAGCGGCGTACAGCGTCAGCGCGGCAGGTGGTGATTTCTTCAACGCCAGCAAAGTCGGGGCGAACCTTGCGCACACCGGCCATAATTTCAGCGCGGATCTCGCTAGCTACCTCGTGGCGCGGGTTTTCGTCAGTTACTACCAGCAGGTCTGCTTCACGGGCGGCAATTTCACCCAGCAGCGGGCGCTTGCCCTTGTCACGGTCACCGTCAGAACCAAAGCCAATAATCAGCTTGCCAGGGGTGATCTCACGTACTGCCTCTAGGGCTAGCTGGAGAGCCTCGGGGGTGTGAGCGTAGTCCACGATGGTCAGGGCACGTACCCCGTCACGGTTGGAGATGCGCTGCATACGTCCAGGAATGTTGTGGGCGTGGCGCATAGCCTCAACCGCTTCATCCACGCTTACCCCGCTGCGTAGCGCCATGACCAGGGCCAGGGCCGCATTTTGTACGTTCACCAGGCCCGGCAGCGGACAGTAGGCCTTAATTTCTTCGCCCTTGGGACCGTGCAGCACGAAGGTGGTGGCCACATCCTTAAGCGAAGCGTGCGCCGAGCTAACCCACCAGTCGGCCTTACCTTCACCGGCGTAGGCGCTGACAGTGTCAAAGGGCAGGCCGCGCTGAGCGCACATGTCGGCTAGCTTGACGCCCCACTCGTCATCTACGCACACAACTGCGTGGCGGGCACGCTCGGGGGTGAAAATGCGTGCCTTGGTCTCTAGGTACTCCTCCATGGTGTGGTGGAAGTCCAGGTGGTCGTGCTGCAGGTTGGTAAAGCCGACGACGTCGTAGGCCACCTGGTCCACGCGGTTAAGGGCGATGGCGTGGGAGGAGGTTTCTACGACGGCGGCGCTAGCTCCCCGCTCGACGGCGGTGGCTAGCAGACGCTGAAGCACCGGAGATTCCACAGTGGTGCGCGGCGAAGGGTAAAGTTCGTCACCAACACCGAGCAAAACCGTGCCAGCTAGGGCTGAAGTCCCAAAGTGAGTGTCGAGCATGGCGCGCAGCAAGAAGGTAGTGGTGGTCTTGCCGTTGGTGCCGGTAACCCCAGCTACAAATAGTTTCTGGCTGGGATTGTCGTAAATAGTGGCGGCAATCTGGGCAGCTAGCGCACGTAGATTCTGCTCGCTAGTAACTACCGCAGCCTCTAGACCCTCAAGGTATTGCAGCCCGGCGGCGTCGGTAAGCACAGCCACAGCCCCGCGAGAGACGGCGTCGGCAGCGTAGCGGGCCCCGTGCGAACGCAGGCCGGCAATAGCCACAAAGAGATCACCCGGGGCAATATCACTTGAGTCAACACTTACACCCGTTACTTTCAGGTCTCCAACAGGGGCAAGTTCGTGCAGCTCAAGGGCCTTTACAAGGTGAGCTAGGGGTACGCCCTCCACCTGCGTGGGGCGCAGCGCATCGGTCTCTTCGTAAGCTTTCATGCTCATAGCTTCCTAATTTAGCGCTATTTTCGTTAACTGCGGCAATCGGTTTGCCACACTGAGATTCATAATCTCTTATTTACCTGCTTATTAGCTGGGAGTTTGGCTGGGGCTGGAAGTGGGATTATTCTCTACCAGCTGCGGATCTGGAGCCAGGCCCAGGTTATGCATGGCAGCGGTGGCCACCTGGCGAAATACAGGCGCAGCCACATCACCACCATAAATGGCTGCTTGCGGGTCATAAATGACCACCGAAACGGCCACAGCAGGCTTACCTTTAGAAAGCCCGGCAGGTAGGAAACCCACAAAAGAGGCCACCGTGCCGCCGCTAGCTTCTCCCCCAATAATTTCTGAGGTACCGGTTTTACCGGCCACCTGATAGCCATTAATGGCGGCGCTTTCCGCAGTACCGCCCTTTTGGGTGACGGCGACCAGCATTTTTTCTAGTGTGGCCGCGCTAGCCTCACTAATTACCCGCGTGGGCGTAGGGGCCTGCGGTTTGGTGACTTTACCGGTGTAATCGGTGTATTCCTTGATTAAACGCGGGGGTACACGTACCCCCTTGTTAGCTACTGTGGCCAGGGTAGATACTGCCTGCAAGGCGGTGGTAGAGACACCTTGACCAAACATAGTGGTGTAGCGCTGACGCCCATCCCATTTGGTGTAAGAGCTCATTAAACCGGCGCTTTCGGAAGGCATTTCAATGCCGGTCAGGCTCCCCCAACCGAATTTACGCATGTAGTTATAACGAACTTCATCACTAATAGTGTCGCCAACAAAAATTGTGCCGATATTGGATGATTCAGCCAAAATCTGTGTGGCGGTATAAGACTTTGTTTCGTGCTCATGGGAGTCACTAAAAGATTGCCCGTTGGAGCTAGTCCAAGCATCGGGCACCACCCAGCTGTGCTCGGGAGTGATTTTGCCTTGGTCTAGCGCGGCGGCGAAGGTAACCACCTTGCCTACGCTACCGGGGTCAAAGACAGCTTCTACGGTGCGTGAACGGCGGTTAGCTTCCGGGGTTTTAGCTGGCTGAGAGGGGTCCACAGAGTTGGAGTCAGCTAGCACCAACACGTCACCGCTAGCTGGATCCATAACTACCACTGAGCCCCAGCGCGCACCCATCTTTTTAACCTGCTCATCTAGGGCCTTTTGGGCCAGCATTTGCAGGTCACGGTCAATGGTAGTGGTGATGTTTTGGCCCCGCCGGGCTGGCTTGTCTTCAATAACCCCGTTTGGCAGTACGTCTGAGTTGATAGAGATTTCTACACGTTCAAGCCCACGGGTGCCGGTAAGGATTTTATTGCGACTGAGTTCCAGCCCGGCTTGGCCTACGTTACGCAGCTCGCGTGTGGCAGATAGGGTGCCGGAGTTGATGGCGCTTGCCTGAGCTTCGGTAAGGTCATCTTGGTTGACCTCAACCATTTTTCCGGATTCGTCTTGGAAGGTGTAGAAAGCCTGCTCAATTACGTAGCCCAAAATGTTGCCTGCTACTGCCCCTGAGGGGTAGGTGCGGCGCACATGGGAGTCAGGCTCAACACCAGGGATCCCTAGCACCTTGATTGAACGCCACTCGTCAGGAGTGATGTCCTTGGCCAGGATCTTATAGGTAGAGTCACCGATGAGCTGTCCACCTAATTCGTGGCGATCCATTTGCAAAATCGGCGCCAGCTGCTTGGCAGCTTCGGCCGGGCCGTAACCCACCACTTTGTATGTGGTGGAGCCATCGGCATTTTTAAATGGTGAGGTGTGGACGTAGCTACCCAGTTTGATCTGGTTTACGCCAACGTCGTAAGTAATGGTTGAGCCAGCCAGTATCTGTCCTTTACGGTCGTTAATCTGTCCGCGTTGGGCTAGTTTTTCAATTACTTTGGTGTAAGCGCTGGCGCCCTCTTCACTAAGGGCTTTGGCTTCTAACACCTGTAGTTGTACTAGTCGCGCAGCGATTAAAGTAGCGCAACCGCCGCCAATGAATTTTAGTACTTGACGGCGATCAAACTCTTTACCAAGGCTAGGCATAGGACACAGTTTAACTGGCAGCTAGCGTCACTTAGCGCTATCTGAAGTACTGCCGCCGCTGACAAGACCCTTATCGAGCTGGACTACGCCGGAGGAACCTGCCGGAACCATACCCAAGGAGCGGGCCCGCTGCTCAATGCTTACGGGTGATTCGGCCTTTTCCAGTTCCTGACGCAAGGTGGTGGTGTGATCGCGGGCCACTTCCAGTTCCTGGGTTAGCCGCGAGGTTTCAATCGCTTCAAAGGTGGTGCGGGCGCTAACCAGTAGCGGACCACCAATGGCGATAACTAAACCGAGAATAACCATCATGATTACTCCCAGGTGACGACGCTGAGCTGGGGAGATCCCAGCTACTACGGACAGTTTGGGCTGTTGCGAGGGCGCTGCTTCACTGGCACGGGAGGCAGCACGCTTAGCCTTTACAGGCTCAGTTTTGAGGGCAGCTGAACTACTCACCGGTGTTTCCTTTGCTTTGTGTTGAGGGAGATGTGTTGGGAGATGGGAACTTGACGCAATTTACGAGCAGCACGTAAGCGAACTGAAGCGGAGCGGGAATTGTGCTCCAGTTCTTTAGCGTCTGCGCGTTCAGCGCCACGGGTTAGTAACTCGACGACGGGTAGAGCGTCGTCGGGCACTACAGGCATATCCACGGGAGCTGCAAGGGAGGCAGCCTTTGTGAATGTTTGCTTAACAATGCGGTCTTCTAGTGATTGGTAAGACTCAACCACAATCCGCCCGTCTACGCGCAGTACATCAACTGCGCTAACGATTGCGCTGGAAAGGACTTCAAGCTCGTTATTAACGGCTATACGCAAAGCTTGGAAAGTACGCTTAGAGGGGTTACCTCCTGTACGTTTTGCTGCTGCTGGTAATGCGTCACGCACCAGTTGAACCAGTTCACCGGTAGAAGTTACGGGCTTACCGGCTTCACGACGGCGCACAATGGCGCTGGCGATTTTGCTGGCAAACCGTTCCTCGCCGTATTCACGCAAGTAGCGGGTCAGCTCCTGGACGCTGGCAGTGTCAAGCAGCTGCTGGGCGCTAACCCCGCTGCTTTGATCCATGCGCATGTCCAAGGCTGCGTCGTGGGCATAGGAAAAGCCGCGCTCCACTTCATCTAGTTGAAGGGAAGACACGCCCAGATCCATTAGCACGCCGTCGACGTAACCACCGTGACCATAAAGACGAGCTACCTCATCAATGTGGTCATAAGTGGTGTGCACCGCCTGAAAACGACTTCCGAAGCGCTTTAAGCGCTCGCTAGCCAAAGCAATGGCCTGCGGATCACGATCGATACCTATTACGGTTAAGTTTTCAAACCGCTCCAAGGCCCCTTCGCTGTGCCCTCCCATACCCAAAGTGCAGTCAATCATCACCGGGTTTTGGCTGGTGAATGCCCCTGCTAACAGGTCTAGACAGCGCTCAAGTAGGACTGGTGTATGTAAAACACCGATGTGTTCCATAGCTGTCCTATCTGAGGGTATAAGTCGGGCACAGTACGAAGGGAACGGGGAATTCTGCGGCCTCAGGTCTGCGCCCGTCTATCCGAGATCGGGGAAGTGAACTCGGAGCGTTCAGGCTCAGGCCTCAAGCAACAGGGTTAGAAGAAACCTGGGATGATCTCTTCCGCAGTGGAGGCGAAGACGCTTTCTTGTTCCGCTAGGTAAGCATCCCAAGTTGCCGCATCCCAGATTTCCAGTCGCGAACCAACACCGTTGACCGCTAGCTCCCGACTCAATGAGGCATAAGCCCGCAGGGGCGGCGCGATTGTTATACGCCCCTGTTTGTCAGGAGTTTGCTGGTCAGCTCCGGAGAGCATGACACGCATGTAGTCGCGAGCTCGTTTCTGAGAGATAGGTGCCGCTTGTAGCTGGGCGTACATGCGCTCGAACTCACGCATAGGAAAGGCGTAGAGACAATGCTCTTGGCCGCGCGTAAGAACTAGCCCATCGCTCAGCTCCTCACGGAACTTAGCTGGCAGGATTAAGCGTCCTTTGTCATCTAGCCTCGGGGAGTAAGAGCCCATGAACATGGACGCTCCCTCCGCCGCACTATTTGACCCCTCCACAATACCCCACTTCCCCCCACCAATTACTACATTTTGGTAAATTACACGGTTGTAACTTAAGGCGAAGTTGTAAAAATCATACAAACCAACCAGCGACTGTTAGTGGGCATGCAACAAAAACGCACCCCGGGCTGGTCGGGGTGCGTTGTGGAGGGAAAATTTGGTGCTAGACCTGGGCGCCCAGATGGGCTATTAAGTCCTTAGGAATTGCGCTTGTCCCAGCGCTCCTCTTGGCGAGCCATGAAGCTAGATTTCTTGACCGGCCTGGCAGGCTTAGCGCCAGGCCCGACAGCAAGGGTGTTGGCGTTGGTTAGTGCAATCACCACGCCCCATACGGCCAGGCCAAAGCAAATCAAGGCCCCTAGTACCGACCACACCGAGTGGAAGAAAGCCACGCAGGCGATCATGCCGGCAAAAGCGACGATAACCGCAAAAACACCCATGCCAACGTGGCGCGGCGAAGGCCGCCAGCCAAGTTCAGAGCGCTCATCCATAGGGTCAGACATAGAGGCGGCCAGGTCCGGATCCGTGCTACCCAGCTGCGCTTCAAGGTCACGCAGGACTTCCTTTTCCCGTTCTGATAGTGCCATGTTTGTTCACCCTCTCTATTTACCCAAACTCTAGGCCGGCTTAAGTCTCGTTGTCACCTTAGCGTGCACGGCCAGCCAAAACTGAACCCTAAACCCACAGCTTACTCTCGCTCCAAGGCCTAACTACGCTCACGCTAGTTATATGCGCGCAGCTTATGTGCTAGTTGCGTTTTACGCACTAGTTGCGTTTGGGCGTCCCCAGCAGCGCAGCTGGGCCAATGAGGCCTGCCCCCCAGCGTTCACGGATCGCGTCGGCAGCTTTTTCAGTTTTAGCGCTGCGCTCGTCACTGTCGAAGCTGAGCTGCACGGCGCCGTCGGCACGTACTAAAGACTCAGTGCGCACCCCCAGCAGCCGAATCCCCTGGGGCGGCATCGGTAGCGCCGCAAACAGCTCAGAAACCTGCTCCCATAAATAACGAGCTGTATCTGTAGGCTCAGCTAGGGTGCGTGAGCGGGTGAGAGTCTTGAAATTGCCGTCACGCACCTTTATTCCCACTACCCGCGCCTGCCAGCCGTGTTTGCGCAGGCGGATAGCGCACTGGTGACACTGATCCAGCAGTACCTGCCTAGCTTGGGCACGCTCGTGAATATAGGTATCAAAAGTGGTTTCGGTGCTAATGGATTTTTCTTCACGCACCGGGCTAACCGGGCGGTTATCAATGCCGCGACTGAGGTTATATAGGTGCCAGGCGGCAGCTTTACCCAGGATGCGCTCAAGCTGGGCGCGCGGGGTGCGGCGCAGATCCACTACCGAGTCGATACCCCACTCATGCAGTTTGCGCTCGCTTTTGTCCCCCACTCCCCACATGGCCCCCACCGGCAGCAGGTCCAAAAATTCTTGGGTGGCACTGGCGGGCACAAGCAGCATCCCGTCAGGTTTGGCGTGAGCGGAAGCCAGTTTGGCTATTAGTTTGTTGGCACCAATACCTACTGAGGCGGTGACCCCCAGCTGCTGAGAAATTTGCTGACGCAAGTTAGCAGCAATTTGGCAGGGACTACCTAGACGGCGTCTAGAGCCAGAAACATCTAAAAAGGCCTCATCAATGCTTAACTGCTCTAGCTGCGGGGTAATCGCCCCCAAAATACCCATTACCTGCTTGGATACCTGACTATAGAGCTGGTGACGTACCGGCAGCACAATAGCCTGGGGGCAGCGACGCAGCGCTTGGCCTACCGGCATGGCTGAGTGCACGCCGTAGCTGCGAGCCTCGTAGGTGGCCGCACACACCACTCCCCTACCGTTAGATCCGCCCACAATTACCGGCTTGCCGCGCAGGGAGGGATTTTCGCGTAGCTCCACGGCGGCGAAGAATGCGTCCATGTCCACGTGCAAAATCGGGGTGGCGCTATCATCGTCACCCCAAAAGCGGCGGGCTTGGTCACTACGCGGTGCTTTGGACACGCCTACAGGGTAACTTGTGTGGGTGAGTAAACGCCGCCGATCTAAGCCTGCCGCCAAAACTAGCGACAGCTTGTCACTGTCTAGTTTACCTACCGAGCCGGTAGCTACTTCTTTTGCCAGCGCCCGCTTAGAGGCTCGCGATCAGGGTATTTTGCTGTATTTGGATGAAACTGAGTCATCATTTATTGATTTGGCTGATCCAGCGTATTTGGATTTTGAATATCACCAGCATATGGATGCGGCTGTAAAAGTATTGCTAGGTGAGGATCTACCTTTAAATGCAGCGCATTTAGGCGGAGCGGCTTGTGCTTTAGCGCGCGCTTGGGACGCAACCCATCCGGGTTCTGCGCAGTTGGCGGTAGAAATTGACGCTAAATTAGCCGCTTATGTGCGCCAGTGGTTTGATTTGCCACGTTCGCCGCGTCTGCGTATTCGCATTGACGACGCCGTAGTGGCTGCCCCAAGTTTAAAAGCTGAGTTTTGGGATGTGGTTGTGCGCGATATTTTTAGCGCCGGCACGGTACCTGACAGTGTCTGCACACCGGAATTTATGCACTCGTGCATGAATGCACTTAAGAGCGAGGGACTGTTTTTAATTAATGCTGCCTCCGCCCCAACTAGCCAAGTGCAGGCACAGTTTGCGGCTTTAACCCAGATAAGTGATTTTTTGGTTATTAGCGACGCCGCCGTGGCGCGTGGCAAGCGTCGTGGCAATTTGGTGTTGGTGGCGCGCAAAACTGGTTTTAGCGCTGAAGATTTTGACCGTCTTTCCCGTGCGCTACGTAAATTGCCGCTACCAGCCCAGCTTTACCGCCACAGCGACGGCGCCCTCTCGCGCTACAACTAGCCAGCCAAAAACGTGCGGCGCCACCAAACGGTACTGGGCAGCAGTAGTTAGCGGCGCCGTCGTAGTTAGAACCTAAAGCACTAGCTACAACGCTAAGTACCGGTTTTTTAAGTAGCTTACTCATGAGCGGTTTAGCTTTCTTGAGGAATAACTACCTGGGGATGCAAGCGGCGTGAAACAATCAGCAAACTTACTACCAGTACTGCAATGATAACGCCCATAGCGCCAAAAGCAACGATAAAATCACTGCCGGTGCGCGCTCCCCCACGCAGGTCAAGAATTAATCCCACCAGCTCAACAGCAATAATTGAGGAAACAAAACCACCGGTATTAACCGTACCAATAGCCACGCCCCAACGTGAACGCTGGGTATATTCACGCACAATATCAAAACCTAAAGCGCCCACACATGAAGCAATAGCAGCCCCAATAATCACAATTAACGCTGCCGCCGCTGAAGGCGACAAAGCTAGCCCCACCCCCCAGGTCAAAACATTTATCGCATAGGCAGCCAGGCAGGTTTGCAGCCGGCGCCTAGGCCAACGTCCAGAAATAATTCCAGCCGGAATCCCGGCGGCCACCAAAAACAAGCCCTCTAAGCTAAGCATGGTGGCACTAACCGTGTCGCTTAAATGCATCCCTTGACGCATCCAAGCCGACCCCCACATCAGGGCAATCACGTTAAAAGGGAACGCCGCCGTAGCGTGAATCATCCAACCCACCCAGGTGGCGCGGTTACGCAGCACCGCCCCCATAGAGCGCCTAACCGACTCAGTTTGCGCTACCGGCGTCTTAGCGCCTGAAGGGTCATCGCGCACCAGCACCGCCGTAGACACGGCAGCCATAAACACCGCCAAAGCCACCAGGTTAAAGCTGGTAGACCAGCCGTAATCATGCAGCCACCACACCACTGGGAAAGCACTGATCACCTGCCCAATCTGGCCCCCCACGTTAGTTATCTGGGTTAGTAGCGGCACCCGTGAAGCACTAAACCAAGCCGGCAAAAACCGCACCACACCAATAAAAGCGGTGGCGTCGCCTGCCCCCACCAGGGCCCTGGCCGCGAGCGCAGTGGGGAATGTGTGGGCTTGGGCGAGGGCTAGTTGGCCTAGGCCTACAATGATTAGGCCGCAGGTGAGTACTTTGCGTGAGCCGTAGCGGTCTAGTAGGAGGCCTACGGGGATTTGGGCGGCGGCGTAGACGGCTAGCTGGCCCATGATGAATACGGCTAGTTGGGCTGAGGATAGGCCGAAGCGTTGGTCTGCCCAGGGTACGGCCACGCCGAAGGAGGTGCGTGCGCACATGGCCATGCAGTAGGCCAGGCCTCCGCCTAAAAATACGATCCAGGCTTTTAGCCCGTCTTTTTGGTTTGTGGGCTGCTGGGTGGGGGCTGGTTTTTTCACGGTATTAGATGTTAGCCGTGTTTGGCCTTCCGGCTAGTTTTGCCCTTCCCGCTGGTTTTGCCGTCCTGGCTGGTTTTAGGCTTCTGGCTGGTCGTGGTTGGGCTCTTGGTTGGTGGCGTTTCCTGAGTTGTTGTGGCTTTGGCGGGGGCCGTTGCCTGAGTTGTTGGATTCGAGGAAGGCTTCGAGCTGGGCGGTGAGGGTGTCCAGGTCGGTGTCATTGAGATCCGCGTTTTGCAGACTTAGATCTGGTGGCGGGGATAAGACGCTGTCTAGTGACTTGTCGTATTGCTTCTCCAGGGCTTGCACGAGGGCAGCGACTTCTGGGCGGTTAGCGACTTCAGCTTCGATGGCGTTTAGGTTGGTGATGGAGTTGGCTTCCAGGTCTCCTACCGGCAGGGCCAGGTTGATGGATTTGGCGATTGCGCGCAGCAGAGCTGAGGCGCTTTGGGGGAAGTCGTCTCGTAGTAGGTAGTGGGGTACGGAGGCGCTGACGCCGCGTGAGTCGAATCCGGCTTGGCCTAGGCGTAGTTCTAGGTAGTTACCGTAGGCGGCAGGAAATTCCATGTAGCCGAAGGTTTTGGGATGGTTTGGGTCGTCTGGTACGTGTTGACCGTGTTCGTATACCTGGGTGGGGCGGGTGTGTGGCACGGGCATGGGGATGCCGGCCATTCCCATGGCGGTGGTTACGCCTAGGGAGCGGACTAGGTGGATGATGGCGTTGCTTAGCTCGTCCCAGCGGTAGTCGGGTTCATCGCCGTGTAGGAAAAGGAATTCTTCGCCATTGTCGTCGCGCAGTAGTTCCAGGGTGAGGCTAGGGCGCGTGGTTTCTAGGAATTTGCCGTGGTCGTAGCTGATAGTGGGGCGCCGGGCGCGGTAGTCGATCAGGGCGTCGATGTTGAAGGTGGCCACTGGCTTGCCTGGCAGGGTGGTTAGTAGCTGCTCGGTGGCGAGGTTGGCGGCGTTACCGGCGTCGATGGCGCCGTCGAATTGGTGCAGTAGTACGCGGGGGTGGATCTGGGCGTGGCGCTCTAGATTCATGGTGTATAGCGTCTGCATGGTTCCCCCTTATGTGTGGCAGCTGGTTTTTGGTGGCCGCTTTAGTTTTTAGTGGTTTTGTTTCTTTGTTTGGCTAACTGGTTTAGCTGGTCTTTTGTTCCATTTGTTTGGTGTCGTAGTGCTCACTGTGAACAAGTTGCAAGATTTGCTCGCGTTGTGGCTTTGGAACAAGAATAATGGATAGTCGATTTTTACTGGCGTTAAGCGTGAGGTTTGTAGTGTCTGATGTGTCTGTCTCTAGTGCGTTGGCCCAGGCTATTGCCGATGAGCAGGTTGTAGTTGACCGTGCTTATAGGGAGCTTGATACCCAAATTGCGCAGGCTCGCAAAACTTTAAGTGCTACTGAGGCTAGGGGTGCTTCGGGCACGCATCAGGCGCGCGGTGAGCGTGACGCGTTTGCGGCTCACTATGCTAATCGGATTGCCACCCTTGAGGGTGTGGAGCACCGGCTGGTTTTTGGGCGTATGGATAATAGTGACGGTTCGCGTCACTATGTGGGGCGCGTGGGTTTGCATGATGATCAGCGCCGTGAGGTGCTGTTGGATTGGCGTGCCCCGGCGGCGCGGGCTTTTTATCAGGCTACCGCGCGTGAGCCTTTGGGGCTGCGACGACGTCGTCATATAACCACCCGGGGACGCACGGTTAGCGGGGTTGAAGATGAGCTGCTGGTGGTGGATGCTGCGGCGGCTAGTGACGTGACGCTTCAGGGTGAGGGTGCTTTGATGGCGGCGCTTAATGAGGCCCGCGCGGGTCGTATGGGCGATATTGTGGCCACTATCCAGGCTGAGCAGGACCGGATTGTTACTGCTGATGGGCCGGGAATTTTAGTGGTTCAGGGCGGCCCGGGTACGGGTAAGACGGCGGTGGCTTTGCACCGGGTGGCTTATTTGTTCTACACCGAGCGGGAGCGTTTGGAGCGCTCTGGGGTGTTGTTGGTGGGCCCGTCACGGACGTTTTTGCGTTATGTGGAGCAGGTTTTGCCTTCTTTGGGTGAAACGGGCGTGGTTTCGACGACGATCGGGGATTTGGTCCCGGGCTACCATGCCACGGTTAGTGAGCCTAGCAAGCTGGCGCAGCTTAAAGGTTCACTGGTGTTTAAAGACATTTTGTATTCTTTGGCGCGTGCTTTGCAGCGGGTGCCGCAGGAGCCTCGCCCAATTGTGGTTAATGAGGTGGTTTTGCAGCTTACTCCCGAAGATGTGCGTCAGGCTCGTTCGCGGGCGCGCCGCTCAGGTAAGCCCCATAACCAGGCGCGGGAAACTTTCGTGTTGTGGCTACTAGAGCGGTTAACTGACCAGTATGCGGCTAAGAAGGAGATGCTTGATCCTTCTGACCCCGACACGCGGGCTTGGATCCGTGAGGATATTCGTACCAGCCGTGATGCGCGCCGGGAAATTAACCTGTGCTGGATGCCTACCGATGCGCAGGCTTTGCTCGATAAGCTGTTTTCGCGCCCGCAGCTGCTAGATAAGCACGCTAAGCAGCTAACTAAGGCGCAACGTAAGCTACTGCTGCGCCCGGCTGGCTCGCCGCTAAGTGAGGCCGATATTCCTTTGCTTGATGAGCTGTTGGAGCTGCTAGGCCCCATGGATGATGTTTCAGCCCGCCAGGCACGCCAGGCTGAGGCGGAGCGGGCTCGTGAGTTGGAGTATGCCCAGCAGGCTATTGCTTCCCAGGGCCTAGGTGGAGGCATGGTTAGCGCCCAGACTTTGGTTGACCGCTACAGTGGCGGCGGGGCTATTGCGCCACTGGCTGAGCGCGCCCGGGCGGATCGGACCTGGACTTATGGCCATGTGGTGGTTGATGAGGCCCAGGAGCTGGGGGCGATGGCTTGGCGAGCTTTGGCCAGGCGCTGCCCGCTGCGTTCGTTTACGGTGGTTGGGGATTTGGCCCAGTTCTCTGGCACGACGCCGCCGCGTTCGTGGCGTCAGGTGCTTACTCCCCTGGGGGTGCGTGCAGATGAAGCTGCTGATATTCAGGCTGCTAAGGGAGCTAGTGGCACCCCTATGCGCCAGGAGGTACTAACCGTGTGTTACCGCACCCCCAAGACCATTATGAAGGCAGCTGAGGCGGCCGTAGCCAGCTATGGTTTACAGGTGCCTTACCCGGTTACTTCGGTGCGTGACTTAGATGATGCCCTGGTAGTTGAGGCGGTTACGCCGCAGCTTTACACCCAGCGTTGGCGTGAGGTTGTGGCCGCTAAATGTAGCCAGCTTGATGAGCAGCTAGGTAAAGATCAGGGCACTATTGTGGTGATTTCTAATGACCCTGCCCGCCTTGAGACGCTGCTGGGTGAAGATGAGTATTTAGCCAAGCAAATGTTTTGCCCTGAGGGAGATTTACTACGGGCCCGCGTGGCAGTTATGACCCCGCTGACCAGTAAGGGCCTGGAGTTTGATGTGGTGTTGCTTGATCAGCCGGGCCAAATAGGCCAGGTTTCTCCCGGTGACTTGTATGTGGCCATGACTCGCCCCACTAAGCAGCTGCATATTTTGCACACTGGCGAGTTAGGTTTTTCCCTGAAATAGGCGGATACCGGGCGCTGCTAAATTGGTTTTCGATAGGCGATCTTGATGCGTTTTTTCTCTAAGTTGCGGCGAAAAAGGAAAAAATACGCTACCGTAACTTACGCAACCGTAAGTTACGTTGCCTATCGAGCCAGTTGGCACACTCTTTAGGAGGAACCTTGAGCGCCGCAGACTACCAGCGCCCTCACTACGCCCCGGGCGTTCCCGCAGTGGTGGCCCTACCGACCCAGCCCCTTAGTACTGTGCTCGACGAC
>QWBZ01000179.1_pt1 | contig 23104 bp, 26 predicted proteins | sample 1972441 | NCBI WGS metagenome assembly QWBZ01 (sample SAMN09866721, study PRJNA288562) | Human oral metagenome isolate term6_saliva, whole genome shotgun sequencing... | isolation source: mouth | host: Homo sapiens | place: USA: California
AGTCGTCAATATGTTTGGTGATTAATTGTGATTAGTATTCAAGCATTCGGTAGTAGCTCAAAAGGGAACTGCTACCGAATTAAAACCTCAACTAATGGGAATGAATTATTACTAGATGCAGGGTTAGCATTTAAAGACATACAGCGGTATTGTCGATTTAATTTTGTACATCTCTGCGGAGCATTAGTGACTCACCAACACGGAGACCATTGCAAGGCCGTTTCTGACTTATTAAAACTCGGACATCGCGTGTACATGCTAAAAGACACGGCTGAGGCTATCTATGTTGCCGGACATCATAAAGCGGTCTATATAACGCCTAAGATTCAATTTTCTGTTGGTAATTTTGCTATATTGCCGTTTGAATTAGAACATGACGTTCCGAATGTTGGATTCTTAATTTCTGACGGCGAGGAGAAACTACTATATATTACGGATACATATTATTGTCGGTACACGTTTAAAGATGTGAATCACATTATGGTCGAGTGTAATCATTCATATGAAATCCTGAACCAACGTGTTGATGATGGTGGCCTGCATGAGAAACGCATGGAACGATTAATTCAATCCCATTTTTCGTTAGAGAATGTTATTAAATTTCTAAAGTCTATGGACCTTACTAAGTGCCAGGACATTCGACTGCTTCATTTATCTGATGAAAACTCCGATGCAGCTATGTTTAAGCAAGCTGTTGAAGCTGCCACAGGTAAATATGTAGTCGTAGAACAAGAAAGGAGTCCATTATGATTGTTAAATCGATTCAAATTACAGATAACGATATCAATATCGCCTATCAGAAACCATCTGCTACAGGCCTGACAGATGTCTTTACCATCAAGTCTAAAGATGACCCACGACCTGAACTCATGCAAGCCTTCAGCCGTCTACAGGCTATTATGAAAAAGAACTTTGAATTTCTGGAAGAGTTTAATATCCCATTTGTCGTAAGGCAATTCAAGTTTAAATATGGCGTTATCGAGGACGTGGTGGAGAAAGTCAGCGTTGAAGGCATTATACAAGATGCAACCTCAACTGATGAACTGAAATTCAAAACTGATTGGTTACCGGTAGAGTATGCAGACCGTACATTTGCTATTTCAGTGCAAGACTTGATTGATGAATGTGTAAGGTTTATTGCTGGTAAACGTGCACAAGGGGCGTTATTTGCAGACGAGGAGTAACAGATGGCTAAGGATGTATATTACTTCAGCCACGATGTAAATGCCAGTAATGATCCTAAGATAGTAGCAATGGAATCGCAGTTTGGAGTTATCTCATATGCGTGGTGGTGGAAATTAATTGAAAAGCTAGCTTCATCTGATGACTATAAATTGCCTTTCAAGAAATATACATTCATCGCTCTTGATAAAGAATTAGGAATTTTGAACGAAAATGAACGACCGTTTAACGAAAACGAACGACCGTTCAACGAAAACGAACACAACTTTTTTTGTTCGAACGAGTCGTTCATGTTCATAAATTCGTTGATTCATGATTTTGAATTGCTTGATTGCGATGACGAGTACTTTTGGTCTCCGAGTTTAATTCGTAGGCAAGAAGAACGCAGAAGCAAATATGAAAAAAAGCAGGAACAGCGCAGGTTGGCAGGTATTAAGAGTGGCGAGGCACGAAGAAAAAAGGAACAAAAACGAACGACCGTTCAACGAGATTCAACGGTCGTTGAACAAAACGAACAAAAGGAAAGGAAAGAAAAGGAAATTAATAATATAGAGAGAGATACGCGCGCACGTGAAGATGAAAATCCTCTATCTATGTTTGACGATGATGAAGTAAAAAATAAACCCATTTACGATTTGTACATGAAAGCAATCGGAGATGTATCACCTGTCATTAAAGACCGATTAGATGATCTGGTTGAGTCTTATGGGAAGGAACGAGTTATTGTTGCTATCAATACCACAGCCGATAACGGAGGTAATAGCATCAAGTATGTTGAAACTGTCACGGCAGGGAATTTAAAGAAGGAGGTGCAAAAAGATTTTGGAGCAAGTAAACATAACGGAAATGCTAGAAACGTTTCTCGAAAAAAGGAAGAAGTCGACTGGCAAGCAGAATACGAGCGAGTCCATGGTAAAGGATGAGTTCTTTTATCCTGTTTATGATAAGCCTGTAGTGATTAAGAATGATGTTAATGGACATTATGCTGCAGTTGGTATCCCTCGGAGATATTATGATATGGATTTTGGATGGTTACGTAAACATGGCAACTTCCCTAAAGAGAATTCTGAAGCATATGCCGTAGTGAAACAGTACGTAGATAATCTAGAGGCAAATCTTAAAAGTGGCAAAGGATTGATTTTAAGGGGGTCTGCTGGCACTGGAAAGACTTCTATAGCAGTTAGTATTCTGAAAGAGGTTCTAGCGCTAAAACAGGGCTGTATGATGATTTCTATGCCTAGTCTATTGGATATCATGCTCACCTTATCAAAGGGTGATAGAGTTGCGTTTCTAAATTATGAACAAAAGCTCAGGAATATTCCGCTATTGTTGTTAGATGATTTTGGAGCGGAGTATTCCAAATCCGATTGGGTGCACACAAAAGTTGAAAGCATTATTATTGGCCGATACCATGATATGAAGCCAGTTATACTGACAACTAATTATAATAACGACCAAACAAAAGACCATTATAGCGAACGAGTGATTGATAGATTACGTGGAAAAGATTATGAGGAAGCTATATTTTGGGGAGAATCACACCGATGAAGATTATCTTACGTTGTCAGTTTCGGTTTAGAAAGAAAACTCACGACAGGTTCCCCACGTTGAATGAGTACATTGATTGTGAACGTGGTTCGACTATAGCTGCTGCTGCTATGAAAAAGAAATGTACAGAGCAAGTGAAAGAACAATGTCTATCACAACAGATAGAATCGGTAAAGGGAAAAGTGGACCTGTTATTTGAATGGCACTCATCAACCAGGCATGATCCTGATAATGTAGCGTTCGCTAAGAAATTTATTCTTGATGGTCTACAATTGGCAGGCGTGCTAGAAAATGACAATAGAAAGTTCATAGGCACGATGGCAGATGAAATTATTACCGATACAGAGAATTATGTAATCCTGCACATAACGGAGTGTATGAGTATATTCCTGTAAAGAGTGTTAAGTATAGCGAGGTATTATGAAGAAAAAGCTAGTATATGTGGCTCATCCATATGGTGGTAAGAAGAGCAATAAAGAAAAAATAGACAAAATCATGCAAGAACTGGTGATGGTTGATATTACACATGACTATGTATCACCTATCCATAATTATGGGTTCATGTACTTAACCGGAGACCAATATCAATTTGGCTTAGGGATATGTATAGGCCTACTTAATCATTGTGATGTACTTGTCTTGTGTGATGGCTGGGAGACTAGCCGAGGTTGTAAAGGCGAATATGAATACGCCAAGAAACATGGTATTGCTACATTTGTGTTAAGCGAATGGAAAGCAATGAACATGATTTAATTATTGTTAGATGCTTCTTATGAAGCTGGTATAAACACAATTCGGACTAAACTACAAAATTATAAGGGGGAGATGTATTTGAATGAATACGAAATAGAAAAAATTACTAGGTTGGCCACTGAGGTGGCTACTAAAACCTACTATGAATTAGCCAAGCAAGAAAATGCACAGCTAGGTCGTAAACTTCGACACAACACGATCAAGCTACTTAAGCATTATAGTCAGTTACAGTCATATGTAGACAATGCTATCACGGATTCGACACAAGCCGAGGATATATGGCTCAATGAACTGTTAATGGATATGTTTGACGATAAGAGCGTTGTAAAAGTTAATGCGATTGTTAAAAGCAAAGAAAAAACAGCATTGATGATGAGGCATGTGAATAACATGCTCGATATCTATGCTGAAAAGTGTAGTGCAAAGCAATTTAAGTATTGTGAGTGCATGCGCAGGTATTATATTGATGGAGAAACATTAGAAGAGATTGCAGAATCATTTCCTGAAAAGCCTGATGTACGTACCATCAAACGTTATATTGCAAGAGGTATTGAAGAGTTATCAGTTTTGCTATGGGGTGTTATTGGTCTGAACACAAAGCTAGCCTGAAAATTGTCCCAAAACTGTCCTAGACCTGTCCTTCTTGACAGTTTATAATGATAGTGTGAGTTAATAGGGAAACGATTAATCTCTCTCGACATAGTGAATACCTAGAACACCAAAGCAAGAAGACCGCTAAATCTATACGATTGGGCGGTCTTTTTGTATACAAATTTTAAGGAAGCGAGGTGAATACGATTGACTGATGTACATTGTGAAAAGAGGCGATGCCTTAATAATGTGAAAGGTTGGTGTAAGGCCAATGGAATTCATATAGACCATATGTGTAAATCGTATGCACCATCACATTCGTTAGTAAAAACAAAAACCGCAAAGGTTCATAAGGAGTGCGGTAAATATAAGCAGAATAAAGGAGTGCTGAAATAATGGCAGATAACATTATGATCCATTGCGCGTATACAGATTTAGTAGATATTGCCGCTGTAGTTCCAAACCCTAGAAATCCTAACCACCATAGTGATAAGCAAGTAGAGTTGTTAGCCAAAGTGATAAAAGCACAAGGTTGGAGAGCTCCGATTACGGTGAGTAACCGTTCAGGGTTTATTGTAAGAGGACATGGGCGGTTAATAGCTGCACAATTATTAGGCCTAGATACTGTTCCAATTGACCGGCAGGATTATGAAAGCGAAGCTGCAGAGTATGCAGACCTGATTGCAGACAATAGAATCGCCGAACTATCAGATATCGATAATACCTTATTAGGAGAGTTATTAGCTGATACGGGAGATTTTGCTGAGTTTACAGGTTATTCTGACGATGATATAGCTAGCCTATTAAACCAGGTAATGGCAGATGAAGTTCATGAGGATGATTTTGATGCAGAAGAAGCTATCAAATCAATTAAAGAACCTATGACAAAGTTCGGTGATGTATGGATGCTAGGTGAGCATATGTTATTGTGTGGCGACTCAACAAAGACAGAATCTCTTGATTGTCTACTGGGGGGGGACGTTGTTGATATGGTATTTACAGACCCACCGTATAACGTGGCTTATGAGGGAGGTACAAAGGAAGCTCTTACCATTCAAAACGATAATATGTCAGATGCTGAATTTGATATATTTCTTGATGATGTATTCGCTTTGGTTAACAAAGCATTAAAACCTGGTGGAGCGTTTTATATCTGCCACTCTGATAGCTGTGGTGGTCAATTTAGGCGTGCGATTCGAGATAATGATTTACTTATCAAACAATGCCTAATTTGGGTTAAGAATACATTTGTAATGGGGCGCCAAGATTACCAGTGGAAACACGAACCAATTCTATATGGATGGAAACCTGGTGCTAGTCATAAGTTTTATGGCGGCAGAAAACAATCTACTGTGATTGATGACAATCTTCCTCTTGAAATCGAAAAAGATGGAAATGACTATATTCTTCATTTTTCTAATGAAACGGACCATATTGTAGTAAGAGTGCCTGGGTATGAAATAGAAGTTAATAATGGCACTGAATGTGATTCTATATGGCGATTTAATAAGCCATTAAGAAATGGTGAACATCCGACGATGAAACCGATTGCATTATGTGCACAGGGAATTAAGAACTCATCCAAACCTGAAGAACTTGTATTCGAACCGTTTGGTGGCTCAGGTTCTACATTGATTGCCTGCGAACAAACAAAGCGTAGATGTAGATGCATCGAGTTAGATCCTAAATACTGTGATGTAATAGTAAAACGATATATCGAATTTATTGGAAGTAATAAAAATGTATATGTGATTAGAAATGGGCAACGCTTAGAATTTTCTGAGGTTGCCCAATAGTTTTTGTAAACAACATGAATTGAGTGAGGTGGTGCTGCCATGTGACGACACATCAGCAAGCGCACAAGGACTACCTAAATGGCATGAAGTATAAGGATATTGCCGATAAGTATGGGGTGTCATTGGCGACTGTTAAATCGTGGAAGACACGCTATGGGTGGTTCCGCGATACATCAAAAAAAAGTATGCATACAAAAAATAAAAGTACGCATACAAGAAAACGAGGGGGCCAGCCTGGTAATCATAATGCATTATACAATGCTGGCGGTGCGCCTAAACAAAATCAAAATGCTGTTAAGCACGGATTGCTAGCGAAATATTTACCAAAAGAAACTTTAGACATTGTTATGGAAGTCGAGGAATCAAGTCCTATTGATATTCTATATATGAACATAAAAGTTCAATTTGCACGTATTATCAGAGCACAAAAGCTGATGTATGTTGAGGGAATAGAAGACCATACACGGGTCACTGAAAACAGGACAGAGGTTACTATTGCCCCTGCTAAAGGGACCAGTCGTTCTGTTACTAAAACAGATAAGGTCATTTCTTCGGTAGACAAAGAAGTAGTATTTATGAAGGCCCAATCAGTGGCAATGGCCACTTTAACTAAAATGATTCAGCAGTACGACGTTATGTGTCGCAGTCCGCTAGCTACAGACGAACAACGAGCAAGAATTGATAAGATTCGCGCTGAAGTTGCCAATATTTCTATGGGGAATCGGACGATTGATGTTAATGTAAATCACAATCCATTAGCTGGCTTAAGTACTGAAGAAATTAGAAAAGTTATTGAAAAAGAGGATAGATAATATGGAATTCACACCGGCTGTTGTACAGGAGTTCAAATATGAACTTGCGAGACGTGAATTCTTTTATTTTTGCCATCTATTAGAGGGTGACTTTTATGAATACGACCGTCAATATTTAGTTGATTTGTGCGATGCATTACAAGATTTTTATGAGGGCGATATCTACAATGTTCTTATTCTTAACTTACCGCCACGGCATGGGAAGAGCCGCACAGCCCAGAACCTGTCAAAATGGGTGCTTGGTAAAAACCACAAAGAAAAGGTGATGACTGGATCTTACAATGCGACTTTATCCAAGACATTTGCCAAGGGAGTGCGAAATGCAATCAAGGAAGTTAAAGCTGATGAGAATATAACCGTTTTCTCAGATGTATTCCCTGGAGTTGAAATCAAAGAGGGCGATGGAGCAGCTCATATGTGGTCTTTGAAGGATGGTTATAATAGCTATTTGGCTACATCCCCTGACGGTTCATCTACAGGATTTGGTGCGACACTCTTAATAATTGACGACATCATTAAAAACGCTGAAGAAGCCTATAATGAAAACGTCAAAGAGTCACATTGGAGTTGGTTTACAAACACAATGCTCTCTCGATTAGAAGAGGGAGGAAAGATTATTATAATCATGACACGATGGGCTTCAGATGATTTGGCTGGACGTGCTATCGAGCATTTCAAAGATGATCCTAAGTTCAAATCTAAAGTGATTATGATGAAAGCGGTTCAGGAAGATGGTAGCATGCTATGCCCAGAAGTACTGTCAAAAGACAGCTATTTATCTAAAATTAGAGCAATGGGCGAGGATATTGCATCAGCCAATTACCAACAAGAGCCTATTGATATAAAAGGTAGGCTATACTCTTATTTCAGTACATATGAGGATGTTCCTAGGGATGATAAAGGATATCCACTATTCTCTGCAGTGAAGGCTTACGTAGACTCTGCAGATACCGGCGACGACTTCTTATGTGGCATTGTGTATGGGGTATATAAAGACTATGCATATGTGTTAGATGTATTGTATACAGATGCACCTATGGAAATTACTGAAGAACAAACTGCAGATTTAATAAATCGAAATAGTGTAAATATTGCTGATATAGAGTCTAATAATGGGGGGCGTGGTTTTGCTAGAAATGTTAAACGGATACTAAAAGAAAAGTATCCAGGTAATCGAACAAAGATTACTGCATTCCATCAAAGTAAAAATAAGGAAGCTAGAATATTATCAAATTCAACACAAGTTATGGATTATGTTTTATTCCCAGTTAACTTTAAGGACCGCTGGCATGAATACTATATATCAATGTATAAGTATCAACGCAAAGGTAAAAATGCACATGATGATGCTCAAGACGCAACGACAGGCGTTGTTGAACGTTTGAATGCGCCTGTTATTAAATCCATCAATTCTGATATTTATTAGGAGGAACTTCATTATATGTTTATTACAAACGAACAGAAGTATGCATACCAGTTATTACATGATGCGTACTATGGGTCCGGGTTATTCTCTTTAGGTCGTGGTTTAAAACAGCATCCAAGAGAAAGCATAGACAATTATAATTTCCGTAAAAAGTTATCAAGCTATTCTAATCATACCGCAGCGATTATTAATGCGAATGTAGACCCTATCTTTAATGATGAAATTAGAAGAGAGTATAAAGAGACGGCTAAATTCAAAGTGTTTTTAAAAGATGCAGATCGATTAGGCACATCGTTACAAGAATACATTCAACAACAAGCTCTGATTGCAAAAATGTACGGTGTTGTGTATGTCATCATTAACAATGAAGCAGAATTTGGTGAAAGTTTGGCTGATAATGTACGTGATAGACGGTTACCGTATTTAACTTCAGTTGAACCTAGTGATGTGACTGGTTGGAAACTGGATGACAAAGGTCGAATAATTAGATTCGAATATAGAACGATTATTACTGATGATAATGGAGGTAGTTCAACAGTATATTATGAATGGACAGATACAAAATGGACTATTCGTGATAAAGGGCGAGGCATTATTAATGAAGGTGAACATGGGTTAGGACGTGTCCCTGTAGTGCAATGGTTTGGTCGTAGCACTAAGAAAACAACTATATTACCGCATCCAGAGTTCTATTCGTTAGCACAAAAGAACTATAGAGTTTATCATCTTGATAGTTTGTTGACACAGATTTTGAACTCTCAAACATTTTCTACTTTAACAATGCCATCCGATGAAGGTATAGAAGATTTAACCTTGGGTGTCAATAATGTACTACTATATCCATCAGAGGCTAGTCATCCTCCTGCTTTTATTGCTCCAGATAATGGGCCGGCACAAATTATCATGCAAGAAAAGGAAGCTGAAATTAAAGAAATGTACCGCATAGGTGGCGTTGATTCTGTAGTAGGGGTTCAGCAGGAAAAATCAGGGGTTGCTAAACAGTGGGCATTCAAAAGAACAAATCAACGACTAGCAAACTTCGCTGTACAGTGTGAAAATGCAGAGAAAGCCATTATTGCATTATATGAATTGTGGACTGGCGAGCAGTTGAATTATAAATGCGAATATCCAAGGGACTTTGACATTAATGATGTAGCTGATTGCTTATCTCAAGGACAGCAAGCCCTTGATTTAGGGTTTAAATCTAAAACATATTATGTTGAAGTGCTTAAACGCATCCTTGATGGATATATGCCTAATATTGACGGCAATGTATATGATGCCATTGTTAAAGAAGTGGAAGCTACTGCACAGCAAGAAGTATTAGATGACATGTATTCAAATGGAGAAAATCCGGATGAGAACAGTGAGCGACTAGATGAATAAGCATACCGAACGTGTCATACGCGATATAATTGATGAGTTTGAAGCCGAAGTACGTCGATTACTAGACGAAGAGCACACGCCTAAATATGCTGTTAAAGAAGCATATAAAAAATATCCTGTAATGGAAGCAATGAGAGGCACGTTAATCGATGAGTTGGTTGAGGAGTGTGCTAGGGGATATGGTGTAGATATAGGTGTAACAAGTGATGCAGCTAAAAGTGCAATAATCGCAGGCATGCCATATAAATTACAAACCATTTCAAAGGCAATGCAAAAGGCATGGGCACCTGATGGATTAAACTTATCTGATAGGCTACATAATGCATCAGGTACCGTAAAACGTGAAATTATTACTACGATTCAAGATGCTATGTCTAAAGGAAATAGTACGATTGAGACCGCACGAGCATTATTTGATGGCTATGGGACTGATACGGTTATTGATAAAGCCGAATTACCTAAATTTTTAAAACGGATTAATGGCCTAAATATTACATTGCCTACTAATGAAGCAGAACGAAAAGCTGTTAAGTATCAACTTCGACGTGTTAGAAGTCTGATAGAACAACGCACTACGCCTGGTATGCGTGCTGCCTATACTGAATTGATAGAAGCAATAGAAAAAGGAAATGCCGCAGCCGTTAATCGTGCGGTGTACGTTGCAACTCAAGAAAAGGCAAGATATCATGCAGAGCGCATTGCGCGGACAGAACGAGCGAGGGCATATGCTGAGGGGGAAATTGCAAGACATTTAGATGATCCTGATGTGGTAGCCTTTCGGTGGCGAATGAGTTCGAGTCACCCTATTGTCGATATTTGCGATGTATATGCTAACGCAGATTTATATGGGTTAGGCCGCGGAGTGTATCCAAAGGATAAGTTCCCACATTTGCCAGCACATCCACATTGCCTTTGTCGCATTATGCCAGTTATCGATGGCATGATTAATAATACTGTTGCAAAGCCTAATGTAGAAGCCGGCGGATTGTCATATTTAAAGACGTTGAATAAAACAGAACAAGAACAAATATTAGGGGTAAATGGACGCAACTTAGTAATGAATGGGCATATATCGTGGACTGAAAAAGCTAGGGGGTGGAGTGGAGATGTTTTTAAACGCAGACTCCCGGTGATTGAGAGTCTAAAAGACTACATAAAAGATGGTAAAGTTCGTGTCGAAGAAATCTCAAAACGGAAAGATGGCGAAATTAAAGAAGATGTCAAAGCTCGCATTATAGACTATATTAATTCTCCATATTTTAATAAATCATATGTAGCTCGGCAGAGCATGCATGTAAAAGATGGTAAGCTATATGATGCCTCAAAGAATAAAAGCTATTACGATGTCGAACCATCACATTCTGATGTATTGAAGGCGATAAGAGTTGGAGCGAATAATGGAGGAATAGGGTTTACACGTAATGGCGATTGGAACTATAAAATACTAGTTGATATATACCCACATATTGGGTATGATGTACATGAAGAGACAGGAGCGAAACGGAGTACTAGCTTTGCGACTGTGCATGTATCTAATAAAGGCATTCATATAGTACCGAAGGGAAGTGAACGAAAATGACAGAAAAAGAATTGCGTAGACGATACGATGAAATCAAGTCAGAAAATATTGAAGTCATATTCGTTGATGGAGATACTATGAAAGGCAAATTATTGGGTTATACATCTAGCGTAAATAATGAGCCAGACGAAGCGTCTATAGATGTTGGTGAATATGAATTATTTGCTAGTGAAATAGCTGGGATTCGAGAAATTTAATAATTTATAATAGGTGATCTAGCACTTGCATAAGCAAGTGCTTTTTTTGTTGCCTTTTTAGTATTGCAGGCGTAAAAGAACAAGACCGCGGTCGTGAGGTGTGGCTCACGAAAATAAAGCGAAGAGGGAAAGTTTATTTTACAGGAGGTCATACAGATGACAAAAGAGGAACTAATTAAGTTAGGGTTAACGGAGGAACAAGCAGAGGCAGTGACTAAGGATTATGGTGAAAACTACGTTTCCAAGAGTCAATTTAATGCCAAGAATGATGAGGCGAAAGCAGCAAAAGCGGCAAAAGAAGTCGCCGACCGTGAGCTTACTGATGCGCAAGGCAAGCTAGAAAAAATCACCTCTACAGGGATTAAAGATGATGCAGGTATTGTAGCTATGCAGCAACGAATTAAAACCCTGGAGGATTCTGTAGAGGCCGAGCGTAAAGCAAGAGAAAATGCTGATGCACAACGTGTACAGTCTGAAATTTCTGCAGCCGTGGTTGATTCTTTGACGAAGCGTAACGCTATGGATCCTAAGGAATTTTCAAAGCTGATTGTTGGTAACATCAAAGTCAACGAAGATGGTACTTATGGATATATTAAGTCTGATGGTACTAGTGGAACTGTTGACGATTGTGTAGATGAATGGCTAAAAGGTAAAGATTATGCAATTAAAGATGTACAAAAACGCGGGAGTGGTTCAGGCACAAGCGGTGCAGGAAGCAACAATTCTGGCAGTAATAAGCCAGTAGGTTTAAAGGGGGCCGTAGCAGCTGCTATTGAAGCCCAATAAATTTTATAAATTTTAATAACGGAGGAATAAACTAATGCCAATTACATTAGCTGAAGCAAAACTTAACGTACAAGACGATTTACAAATGGGAGTTATTGATGAATTCCGTAAATCGTCTTTTTTATTTGAAAACTTAACATTTGATGATGCTGTATCTCCTACTGGCGGTGGCGGTACTTTAACCTATGGTTATACTCGATTATTAACACAACCAACTGCAGATTTCCGTGATATTAATGCTGAATACACACCTCAAAGTGTAACTCGTAAACGTCATACTGTTGATTTGAAAGTATTTGGCGGATCCTTTGAAATCGACCGTGTAATCGCTAAAATGGGCGGTATTGTTGATGAAGTAACCTTACAAATCGAGCAAAAGGTCAAGGCTGCAACTGCATTGTTTAATGACACAGTTATTAATGGCGATACTGGTACCAACGCTAAAGCATTTGATGGTTTAGACAAGGCGCTTTTAGGTTCTTCTACTGAATATACACCTACAGCAGCTATTGATTTGTCTGATAGTGGTGCTATTGATGCAAACTACAAGACATTCTTAGACCAACTCGATGAATTCCTTTTAGGCTTGGATGGTGCGCCATCTGCCATTATGGGCAACTCTAAATTGATTGCTAAAATTCGAGCAGTAGCTAGACGTTCTGCGATGTACTCTACTCAATTAAATGAATTCGGACAACAAGTTGAATATTACGGCATTACACCGTTAGTTGACCTTGGTGCCAAAGCTGGTAGCAATGATCCTGTGGTAGGTATTAATGGTCAAGGTGAAACTTCTTTATATGTCGCACGCCTTGGCCTCGATGGTTTCCACGGTGTTTCTTTGGCTGGCGATAATGTGGTTAATTTGTGGTTGCCTGACTTCACCAATGCTGGTGCAGTTAAAAAAGGCGAGGTCGAAATGGTTGCTGCTGTTGCATTAAAAGCATCTAAGGCAGCAGGCGTATTCCGTAAAATTAAGGTTAAATAAGGAGGTCAATTATGCCGATTATTAAATCTCCAGTGCCTGATTATACAGGTCAAACTGGTTCAGTTGTATTTGTGAATGGTGAAGGCTTCACCGAAGATGCTAACCACATTGAATGGTTTAAAGAGCACGGCTATGAAGTTGTGGAAGATAAACCTGTAAAGGAACCTAAAAATACAACCTCAAAGGCTGACAAAGCGCCTAAGGATGAAAATCCTCCGGACAAAGATCCTGAGGACAAAGAGCCTAAGGATGAGGGCACTGAGGATAAAACCTCCGGCAAGGGTTCCGGTAAAAAATAATTGCTATGAATAGCCAGGATATTTTCAACAAGCGTATTTGTCAGGCAGTAAAAGCAAGTACTATTGAAGTTCGAGATACTGCACAGGAGAAACATAGATTTACCTCGAGAACAGGGAATTTAGAAAAGGCTGTTGATTATCGAATTTCTAATAGTGGAATGCAAGGGGTTGTATTTATTGATAGTGATGTCGCTAAATACGGCCCTTTTGTACATGCAGGGACACCAGCACATGTAATTCGGCCGCATTTTAAGAAGATATTGAGATTCGTACCACAAGGCGGTAATGGGTTTATATTTGCTAGGAAAGTGGTTCACCCTGGGACTGCCCCAGATCCATTTTTGTATGAAGCGTTGCAGAATAATGTCTCAAATATTACTAGTATTTTTTCCAGATATACCGGTATTGCACTAGATGATGTGGCACAAGGGCTAGTAAAAGATGAGATTACGCTAAGTTTTGAAATATAAGGAGTACTGTATGCTATATAATTTTGAAGATATGGCCGACCTATTAGGGGATGAATTGCTAACGCAAGAGGTAACAGAGACCGCTGTATCCAAAGCAGAACAATGGCTATATGTACTTGCGGATAGATTGGGTGTGTCAAAGGATAAAGTTATACGTAGTTTTACTATCGATGAATTAGTCCTTGCATATATCTATCGAGAAGTCTGCGTCAATAAATCGTATGCTTTACCAGGAAGTTATACTAGTAATGGTTCGACGGATGACTTTTATTCTAAAAAATTAGAATACTATGAAGCTCGTATTAAATTATTGGAATCGCGAATAACACCGGAGCAGCTTACAGGTAACCCTACAGAGTACAAAGGATATCGTTCTGTTGAAATCTATAGGGGGTAATATGTGGTTTGAGTTAATGAAACATATTAAAGATATCATTGTTAGCTCCGGATATGATTTTAATGTTATATTGGGCGCTATGCGCCCACAGGCTGCTAAGATTGATAGTCATGGAGTTATTATGGTTATTCGAGGAGAAACGATGCCAGGAGACAACTCTGTGCAATCTGAAATGCAACAGGAATTATTTGTTGAAGTTTGGGGACGGAATGATGACCCGGACCTATCAGTTGGATATGAACTAATAGCAAATCTAGAAACAAAGCTTGAAAAAATCATGACTAAGCTGCGTGATGATTGTGGATGTTTAAATCCCAATATGTGTATCTTGCAAGATAGTGGCTATCAAATCATCGATATTAAATGTACAAGTAAAGTAGGCGACCATGATTCAGTACGGCCATTGATTGGCACACAGTACAGGTTTGTGGCTCGCCTTATTAATTTGAATGAAGAAACAAACGGAGGTATCTACTAATGCCAGCTCAACCAGCTACAGCAAAAAAACTTTATAAACCGCAACAGGTGGCAATGCCTACTGCCGGTAAAAATTATTTGATTTATGTTAATGTTGGCACCGACGAAACAACAGGTGCTGAATGGCTTTTATTAGGCGGACAGCGTACAGGTGATGTATCTCGTAAAGCTGATAGCATCGATGCATCTCATAAAGGCACTAATGGCTGGAAGTCTACTATCCCAGGCCTTAAAGAGTGGTCCATTGACCTTGAAACATTGCTTATGCCTAACGAAGAGTCATTGCAATTGTTAGAAAAAGCGTTCTTGAATGATGATCTTATTAACATCAAGATTGAATATCCTAATAAAGCCTACATGACAGGTATTTGCTCCATCACAGAATTGTCTATGAACACACCACATGACGATGTGGCAACGTATAAAGGCAGCTTAAATGGTGTAGGTCCATTGTCCGAATTAAAACAACCATAATTTATAGTTAATTTAAGGAGTGCGCACTCATGAAAAAAATCACATGTGATGTATTTAATACTGGCGAAACAATTTATTTTACGATTGGTCGAATTGCTGAGCTTGAACAGCTATGGGGTGAACCTATTTTTAAAGCAGTTCAAGCTGGGGCAATGACATTCCAACAATTAATCACTGCATTTGTTGTCGGAATGAAGCATGAAGGTCGTAAACGCGATTATATTTACTACCAGGAAAAGCTACAACAATTATTCGACGAAGGCGAGGTTCAATATTTAGACCTTGTACAGTTAATTGTAAAAGCATTAATCGGTAGTGGTGTCTTTGGTAAGGCTGCGTACTATGCATCATTTCCTGAAGAAGCTGATGAAAAAGCACAATCTGAGGTAGAAGCAGAGGAAGCAGAAACAAAAAACTAGAAGGGGGCTATACGGCCCCCTCTTTTAATTTATGGATAACAAAGGCCGAGCGTACGGCGTATGGTCCACTCAATTTGAAGCCTTGGGAGTTTATGAAATTAAGCCCTATGGAATATTACAAACTGGTGGAAGGGTACGAATTGCGAATGGAGATTGAGGACCGTAGACAGGCTTATTTTACGTGCATAATGACAAACGTTCATATTGCTGGCAATAAGCGGTTAAAAGTTGAGGACATCATGAAGCAATTACACCCTATTACGTTGGCACAACGCAAAACGGAAGAAAAGTTATTCATGGAAGAATTTAGACAGGCGGGAGGTGAGATATAAGAAAATGGCAGATTCACAAATCAATGTACGCATAGTCGGTTCATCTAGTGGTGCCGAGCAAGCACTTGATAGGGTGGCTAAGAAAGCGGAAAATGCACTAGGAAAAGACGTTACTGCTTCGATGGAGGCTGTTAAAAGCAAAGCCCAGAAGATCTTCGGTATTGAAATTCCTAGTATCATGAACGCTGCCAAAAGTGGTGCTGCATTTGGTGCTGCGGCAATAGGGATTGAAGCTGCAGGGCGAGCCATGAAAGATATGGCAGTTAGTGCTGTTCAAACCACCGACCAACTTACACAGATTAGGGCACGTATCAATTTGATTAATGACGGCAGTCAATCTACTGCTGAAATTATGGACAAGATTTATAGTGCGGCTAACCGTTCTCGTGGTAGCTATTTAGATATGGCCGATAGTGTTGCTAAGTTGAACATGCTTGCAAAAGACGCTTTTTCATCTAATGACGAAGCAATCTATTTTGTTGAACAGTTGAATAAGCAATTTAAAATCTCAGGTGCTAGCGTTGAAGAAACAACATCAGCTATGTACCAGTTAACGCAAGCAATGGCAGCTGGTAAGCTACAAGGGGACGAATTCCACTCTATTATGGAAAACGCTCCGATGTTGGCACAATCTATTGCAAGTGAAATGGGCCTTACTGTCGGTCAATTGAAGGAAATGAGCTCACAAGGGCTCATTACTGCGGACATTATTAAGGAAGCACTATTCAACAGTGCAGAAGAAACAAATGCTAAGTTTGCAGAAATTCCTATGACGTTCCAAGATATAGGAACACAAGTTCAGAATGAATTAATAGCTGCATTTCAACCGGCTATGGAAGAAATAAGCAACATGACAAGTTCAGGTGTATTGAACGATGCACTTGCCGGGCTATCTATTGCCTTTCGTTTGGTTGGTACTGCTGCACAAGCGGCCATTATTACTGTAAAGGGTGCTTTTAGTGCATTATCTGTTGTAATTGGTACAGCTAAGAATATTGTTACGAGCTTTGCGAACCTGTTCAGGACCGCTATGCCAGGAGTTGCCACTGCCATTGTAGGTGTTACAACTGCTTTTATAACTTATAAAGCAACTGTCGCATTATGTAGCGCTCAAACTGCTGCATTGACTGTTAAAACCGTAGCATTGAAAACGGCACAAGTAGCTTCTGCGATTGCAACAAGGGCTTATGCGGTAGCAATGACTGTTGTTAAAGTAGCCATTCAAGGTACTATCTTATCGATAGGCGCATTGACTTTGGGGACAACTGTCCTTAAATCTCTGTTTCTAGCTTTAAGAAGTAGTACGATAGCTGCAGCTACTGCACAACGTGTGCTAAATGCTGTTATGAAGGCGAACCCAGTCGGAATATTAATATCTGTCATAATGACTTTGGTCGGTGTATTTGCAACTGCCTCTGCTGCATCTAATGGGTTCGGTAATACGTTAAGTTCGGTATTTTCAACTATTGTTCATACCGCCGTTTGGGGTGTAAACAAGATTATTGAGGGCCTTAACTGGTTAATTGCAAAACTTAATAGCGTAGGGGATAAAGTTGCAAAATTCTTTGGTACTACATTTACTGCTATTCAACAAGTCGATACAATCAGCGCTGATGATACACAGGCATTTATCAATAAAGCAGAGGATATGGCCTCACAAGTCATGCAAGGTGTAACAGGTGGCGGTGATACAGGCCTAGACGTTGGCGGTGGTGGTGGCGATGATGGCGGTTCCGCTGGCACCGGTAAAGGTGGAAAAGGTGGCGGAGGTGGTAAAGGCCACTCCGGAAAGGATCTTGCAAAAGAGGCGAAAGAGGTACACGAAAAAATCTTGCAATCGTTCTTGGAAATGCAAGGCAACCAGGTCGAGCTTATTGAATTGCAATACAAAAAGGAACTCGATGAGCTTAATAAATCGAAGAGTGCTAACGCTAATTATCAAGAAGATTTAAAGAACCTTAACGATGTTTATGCGGATAAGCGTATCAAGGCTAAGCAAGAGGAATTTACAAAACTTCGTGCTATCGAAACAAGTATTCGAGATATGCAAAAAGAATTCGCTATCAATACTGCTGATAAAGACAGTACTGGCAGTGTATCTCCTTCTGTTCAATTGTCTAAAGATTATATCGATGCTATTGATACAATCGAAGATAAATATGCAGAAATGGTCGATAAGTTCATCAAAATGGACGCAATGGAACAGCAACATTATATTGATAAGTTGAAAGAACGAGGCATTGCATTCCAACTTACAGGCGATGGACAAATCTCCTTTGAGGCTATGAAAAATGCGGAGTTATTAGCAAAACAAGAAGAGTATCAAAAAAAAGCATTACAACTTCAAACCGAGTTGCAAGATGAAAAATATAAAATCGAAGACGCCATGCGTACTCAAAACTTTGAGGCATTGCAAACTGCATTGAATGATGAATATATCGCTATGCAACAAAACTATGACTTGCGAAAGTCATTACTTGAAGAATATAAACAAGCTGCATTTGATGCTCATATGAACGGCCAACAAGTATTGTTTGACGCTATAAACGCTGGCATGGATAGCTTACAAGGATCTATTTCAGGGCTTATTCAAGGTACAACAACGCTTATGCAAACATTCCAAAATTTAGGTAAAGCGATACTCAAAACTATTGCGGATAGTGTAGCACAATGGATAGCCGGTCAAATTAAACAGGCAGTCTTTGGTAAAATGCTAGCGGCTCAACAATCTGCCACTGGTATTGCTGCGGCAAATGCTCAATTACCGGCTTGGAGTGCATTGGCACAACAAGTTAGTATGGCAACGTTTGGTGCAAGTGCTATCGCTGGTATGGCTGCATGGAGTGCTAACACGGCAGCTGGTGCAGCTCAAACAGCTACACAAAGTACGTTCTCCGGTATGTTTAATTCCGGTTCAAGTGGATTCAGTAGTAATCTATCTTTACCTAAACTGGCAAGCGGTGGTGTGGCTTATGGCTCAACTTATGCTGAGATTGGCGAAGGTAAGTATAAAGAAGCTGTATTACCTTTGAGCGAAAGTACATACGACGAAATTGGTGGTGGTATAGCTCGTGCCAATGGTGGCGGTGCTGGTAGCATTACGTTTAACGTATCTGCTATGGACGCTCAATCATTTGGAACATGGCTCGAAAACTCAGCAGGACGCTCACTAAGACAGTTTTTAGTTAACCAGGATAGGGAATTTATAGCAACGGAGGGGACGTGGTAGCATGGCAGATTTAATTAAATTTCCGGATATCAAATCCCTTGCGTGGAAGTCTACGAAGGCTCAAAAATGGGATACTAAAATAAAGCGTACAGGAAGCGGTCGAGTGCGTACCATGACAACGTGGCAGTATCCGCAATATACAATTACTACTGAATTTGCAATATTAACTCCAGAGGAGCATAAGCAAATCATGGGGTTCTATGCAAAAGTAAAAGGCGGTACAGTTCCTTTTCTTTGGTTGGATCCAGAAGATTTTGAGGAAAAGGGCATTCGTTTAGGAACTGGAGCTCAATCTGAATGGCAAGCAGTTCGTTTGTATGGTGATTTCAGGGAACCGGTAGCGCATATCGAAAACCTAAAATTATACGCTAATGGGACACCGATAAATGCTGTATCTGATAAGGGCGTAATTAGGTTAGCACAAGGGGTAACAGTAGCACCTACTGCGATTATTACTGCTGACTATACATATTATTGGAAGGTCATGTTCAGCGGTGATTATACGGACGAAATCATTTATAAAGACATATTCAAGTCTAAATCTTTTAAATTGGTAACAGTGAGGTGAGTAAATGAAGGAAGTCGGACAGATTTTAAGCAATCATTTAAGCACATCTCAGTCATTCTTGTCGTGTGATTTATACGAGCTAAAACTAAAAAGCGGTATCAGCTATTACTGGGCCGATACCGATGCAGATGTAAATTATGGGGGCCACACTTATAAAGGTGATGGCCCTATTATTACGCGTGAAAAAATAGCTACGAATAGTACAGTTAGCGTTGATAAATTAAGCGTAACCATCACTGCTAGTCAAAGCGACCAAATTGGTGGTGTGCCTGTATTGGAAGTTGCTCATAATGGCGGTTTAGACGGCGCAACGCTTGATCTTCGCCGTGCATTTTTTGACGATGCAGGCAAGGTGATTGAGTGCATAGACCTATTTCATGGAATATGCGAAGTAACACAGGGCGGTGGCTTTATATTGAAGATTAGTGCAAAGTCAGTTGTACAAAAGCTCAATATCGAATATCCGAACCGAAGATACTACCCTCAATGCCCTTATAGTATTTACTCGAAAGAGTGCGGTGTCGATATTAAGGCTTATCGTAAGAAAGCAAAAGTAACGGCTGTTACTGGTACCAATACCGTGCAAATCGATATACCGTTTGAGGACGGATATTATACAGCCGGTGGTATGGAATGGATAAGCGGACCATTAGCAGGGCAAGCAACGCAAATTATGGATAGTAAAAACGGCACCATTATTTATATGAGTGCTACAAACACATCACCTCGTATTGGTGATGTAGCCTATATCTATCCAGGGTGCGACAAAACACCGACTACTTGTAAGAATAAATTCAATAATTTTAGTCGGAATAGGGCGACACCTTATGTTCCTTTAAAGGAGACGATACGATGAAATTAACAACAGGTGAACGCATAGCAAATGCTGCATGTGAATGGCTAGGTACACCATATCAAAATAACGCTATGGTGAAAGGTAAAGGGGTAGACTGTTCATATTTATTGGTGGCCGCAGTAGTTGATAGTGGCCTAATGAATATTGAGGATTTCAATATCGAAAACTATTCCAATGAATGGCATTTACATCGTTCAGAAGAGAAGTACCTAAAGTATGTCAAACAAGTAGCAGACAAGGTGGCTATTGATGATCTTCGTATCGGTGATTTTCTACTATACCAATATGGGCGTTGCATTTCTCACGGTGTCATTTATATTGGGAACAATTTAGTAATTCATGCGTTCGTTGATTTGGGCGTTATTCTATCATCGATTGACGATGTATTATTTTATGACGCAAAAGGGAAAAGTCGCTTGCGTGCTGTATATCGTTTCAGGAAAGGTGGTAAATAATGGGCTTTTTATTTAATCGCGGTAAAAATACCACTAATCGAGCCGATATGATTGCTGATTTTCAAATCAATAGTGCTTCGTATGGTGAGGTAGTTCCTGAAGTGTTAGGCACTACACGATTGAGTGGCAATATTATTTACTACGACGATTTCACACCTCATGAACATCGCAGTACGACAAGAACTGGTAAGGGTGGCGGCTCAAAGCATACTGAAATAACCTACACCTATACTGTTGCATGTGCTATTGGCTTATGTGAGGGCCCTATCGCTGGCATAGGGAAGGTTTGGCGAGATAAGGAGATATATACCTATCCGAGCGAAAAAATCGAACTGACGGCATATAATGGCGATTATGGACCATCTCCGTGGCCTTATGTTTTATCTAAGCACCCAGAAAAGGCATTGCCTTATAGTGGCTTGGCATATATGGCTGGGGTGGTTGATTTAGGGGAGCGAGGTAGCCTACCTCAATTTAATTTTGAAATTAGAGGGAAACTATTAGATACTGGCGACGGTATCGATGTAAACCCTGCCGATTATATTGTGCATGTGTTAAAGTCTATCGGCATTGACGATGTAAGTATAGACGGATTAGAAAATTATCGTGCATATTGTAAAGCAGCTGATATTCTAATCAGTACACCTCCGGACAGTAAAAGCTCCAAGGCTCAAAATGTTATTAATGATATAGCTGAAATTACAAATAGTCTTGTATTTTGGAGCACAGACCGTTTAAAAATTGTACCATTAGCCGATAAGCCTATTGGCGATTGGTCGCCAGCTAATCAAATTCAATATAACTTAACAGCAGATGATCTTATTCCGGCTAGCGACGGACAACTTATTGTATATAAGCGTAAAGATAGCTCAGAAACTTATAATCAGGCAACAGTTGAGTTCATTAATCGCGCCAATAGTTATGAAAAAGAAACAGTATCATTCGAGGTGGTAGCGGACGTGCAAAAGAATGGCCTCAAACCAGCCTCTAAAAAGTCCGCTCATTATCTCTATACTAAAGCTAGGGCTCAATATTACGCTGAACAGCTGGCTATGAAACGGCTTTATGCGAAAAACCAATATACATTCCATCTCGATTGGGCATTTTGTAGATTGGAACCAGGCGACCTAGTAACAATCACAGATGAGTTATGCGGATTGCGTGAACAAATCGTAGTTATAACGTCTGTTTCAGAAGCTGCAGATGGACAACTTGAAATTACAGCAGAGGGAAAACCTCCAGGAACATATGCTCCGGCAAAGTATAACGTTCATGAAAACGAACGACCTTTTATTGATTATAATGTGCCTGCTCCAAGTGTAAATGACGTGGCTATTATTCAAACGCCAGGTGATGTAGGGGGCAATGAATTGTATATCGGTGTTAATTCAGAGCCTAACTGGGGTGGCTGTTCTATATGGTTGTCGGACAATAACGAAAACTATAAACGAATTGGCAATATCTCACAACAGGCTCGAATGGGTAGGCTAAAAACAAACCTAACACAAGGAAGCAACACCGCTAATGTGATAATTAATCAAGGTGCATTAAAAGGTGGCAGTCATGTTGATGCTGAACGAGCCAACACTCTATGCTGGGTTGACGGCGAGTGCCTATCTTATGAAACAGCTCAATTGCAGCTTAATGGCGATTATGCATTAGGTGGTATTATACGCGGTCAGTATGGAACCAACGATACAACGCATAATGCTGGTGCTAGGTTCGTAAGAGTTGATGAGGCTTTATATCATGCTCCGTATCGTAAAGAGGATATCGGAAAGCAGGTATATTTTAAATTTACGTCATTCAATATGTATGGATCTAACGAACAAGGATTAGATGAGGTGCAAGCATACCCATATACAATCACACCGTACTATATCCCTGAAGTAAGCGATTTAGCATTATTCACTAAATATTACGAAATTGGCGATGGTGTATTGTCATTCGATGTAGTAGCTGCATTTACTCAACCAACTATTAATACATTTGATACTGTCGAAGCATGGTATCGTGAAGGCACTAACGAATGGAAGTATGGCGGTAATGGTGATAACCAAATCGTTATTAGTGGCTGTGAGTTA